>Ga0209550_10001793_pt1 | contig 20649 bp, 17 predicted proteins | sample LauGreSuBDMM15SN_2_FD_187567 | JGI IMG/M metagenome (GOLD analysis project Ga0209550, IMG submission 187567) | Freshwater lake microbial communities from Lake Michigan, USA - Su13.BD.MM15.SN (SPAdes) (version 5) | ecosystem: Environmental > Aquatic > Freshwater > Lake | place: Lake Michigan... | reverse complement strand
TAGCAGAAGTCTGCAGACGCAAGCCGTCCACGGCGCGCCGGTCATAGCTGTTCAGCTTCAGATAGACGCTGGCAAGCGTTGTGACAGTCCCAGATGTCCCCAACAGCCGCCGATCGCCACCGTCTTCTGGCAAACGGGCCGCAAAGTTGGCAAAACTGGCCATGACTTTGTCGCGCATGGATTGATAGCTTGCCTTCAACTGCTCCGGACTGTCGCCCTCCGCGCGTTCGCTTTCCGTAAGCGAGACGACGCCCCAAGGCACGCTCACCCAATCAAGAATTTCCGGAATGACATTGCGCGTCGACACAAGAACCAGCTCGGTCGACCCCCCGCCAATATCAAAAATAAGCGCTGGCCCGTCGCCATCTTCCAAAAGAGCGTAGCAGCCCATAACCGCCAGCCGTGCCTCTTCCTTTGGACTGATGATGTCGAGGTGGATGCCGGTCTCCCGTTTTACCCGCTCAATAAACTGAGCCCCGTTCACTGCCTGACGGCAGGCCTCAGTCGCAACAGATCGGGCAAGCACCACATTACGTTTTTTTAGCTTTTCCGCACACACAGTCAGCGCTTCAACCGCACGGTCCATGGCCGCCTCGCTCATGCGGCCAGTGGCGGTCATCCCCTCACCTAACCGAACCACGCGCGAAAACGCGTCCACAACCGTGAAATCATCGCCACCTGCCCGCGCGATCAGTAACCGGCAATTGTTGGTGCCAAGGTCAAGCGCCGCATAAGCGGTTCGCTCAAGCCAATTTCGACGCAACGCCACTATGTCACCCTGCGGCCTGCCGTTGCTAGCCGAAGTCGGGGCGTTCGCAGTGTCGGGACGCGCTGCGCCCTTGGCCGTAGCCTGCTGCAGCGTTGCAGCCTTGGGCGCCGCATTTTTGTGACGGGACGGCTTTTTACGTTTTCGTCCGCGTCCTTTTTGCGGCGATGGCGCGACATTTTCGCCCATGACCGATAACTCACTTCTTATTTTCTATCCGGTCGAATGTGCCGCCGGTACCTGAACCCGATGCTACGCGCAGAGAGACAAAGTTTCAAGATTTTTGAACGTTCCTTTGCAACGGCCCGATTCAGCGGGTTGACCGAACATAGCCGCGGGCATATACGCCCACCCCTTGCTCCCCGGTCGTCTAACGGTAAGACTACGGACTCTGACTCCGTCTATTGAGGTTCGAATCCTTACCGGGGAACCAATGTAACACACGTATTTAAATGTGTTTTTTCCAGCAGTCATTAAATCGTTGCGTGATTGTAGCACCGATGAACGGAACGATATCGGGCGAACACTGTTCGCCGCACCATCGGGCGACAAGGCGCAATTTAACATTAGCTAGAAAACAGGGCGTTTATGGATTCCAGCTCGAGTGAACGCATTTGGTGACGCATGCCGCCGCCCGCCGTGATAATTTCTTCGGACTGCGCTCTCATGGAACATTTGTGACAAAGAGGTTAATTGTTTATTCATAAATATGACACGGTTCTGACACTACACTTTGGTTAATCAATGCAATGGCTTTCTAGCCTATTGGGATTCTCTTGTGCGTTGGTCTATTGTCATACCTGTTTATAATGAGGCAAATTTTTTGCCACAGACTTTGCGGTCGATTATTGCGCAAACAACAGCGTTTGATTTGATCATTGTCGACAATGGTTCGACCGACGGCTGCATCGATAACGCACGCGTCCAGCTCGCTGATTATCAAGGCAACGTAACCTTCTTACAAGAACCCCGGCCGGGTCAGGTCTATGCTTTGCAGACCGGAATCGCCGCAGTTGAGACAGAATTTACGGCGATTTGTGACGCCGATACTTACTATCCACCGCATTATCTATCTGCCGCGACGCTGCTATTTGACACAAAGGGCGCGGAATATGTCGCCGCATGTGCCTATCTTCGCCGTGAACCATTTTTTGCGGGCTTGGGGAGCATGATGCACCGCTTGCTCGTGGCGCGCATCTTGCCACATCAAAACCATACCAGCGGGGCTGCGCAGACCTTCCGAACATCAGCATTACGGGCGGTAGGGGGTTATGATCCTTCCTTGTGGCCGTATGTTTTAAAAGATCATGAGCTGATGCACCGCGTGCTGAAACTGGGCCGTCAAATCTATCATTCGAAATTTTGGTGCACGACATCAGATCGTCGCGCTGATCGCAGCAATGTGCGTTGGACGCTGGCTGAACGTTTGATGTACCATTTGACACCGCGGTCACGGCAGCATGACTTCTTCTACCGGTTTTTGGCCAACAGGTTCGATGCACGTGGGCAGCGCGATACCGTTCTGCGTGAACGCCACTGGGTTGTCGCGTGACATTGACCGCTACGCCCTTTGCGCATCTCGATTTGCCAGCGTTAAAGACTGAGCCAAAGCTATGGTCGATCTGGTTGACGCGAATCCTGTCCGGTGCTGTGCTAATCGCCCTCGTGCTCCAACTTGGCCAGATCGACGCCAAACAGTTGCACAACGCATTACCGCGTAATTTATGGTTTCTGCCGGTTTTGCTCGCATTATATTTTGCTCTTCCCGTTGCTGATTGGATCATATTTCGACGTCTCTGGGCCCTGCCCGCGTCGGGATTTTTTATCCTTCTTGCCAAACGTATCGGCAATGAAGTGCTCATATCCTATGCAGGCGAAGTCTATTTTTATCTATGGGCTCGTAAACGCACGGATTTAAGCGCAGCGCCCTTTGGGGCCATTAAGGACGTAAACATTCTCTCTGCCTTGGCAGCGAATCTCGTCGCATTGCTGTTGTTGGTTCTGACTTATCCATTTTTGTCGCAACTACGTCTTGGCGCCTATACTGACGCATCAGTCCTATGCGCCGCTGCCATGTTGTTGACGTCATTCCTGATATTGTTCTTTTCGCGCCGTGTATTCACGCTTGAGCGTCCGCAATTATGGTGGATTTTTGGAGTCCACATTCTTCGTTTATCGGCAGGCGTGCTTTTGTGTGCCTTATTATGGTTCATAATTTTACCAGGACCGCATTTTGCCTTTTGGCTGGTCTTGTCGATGATCCGGCTACTGGTCGGACGGTTACCATTTTTGCCCAACAAGGAAGCCCTTTTTGCTGTCATCGCGGTATTCTTAGTCGGCCAAGACAGCGCGGTTTCAACGCTGATAACGCTTACAGCGACCACAATCTTGGCACTGCATATATTGGTTGCCGCAATGTTGGGAGCATCGGCGCTGCTTTTCCGAGATCGAGACATATTTCCCGAAATGGGCAAATCGTCATGAAGTATATATCGGCCCTCGCAATCATCGGCGTGTCTATTTCTGCATATGCTAGCGTGCCACCTAAGGCCGAACGCGGACGACAAGGCGCCGATTGCCGGGTGGCGGAAACAGGGCCTGCGGTTAATGTCAGCGTTATCGGTTTAAAGGACCGCAAAGGTAAGCTCATCTTGGAGCTTTACCCCGACAATGATGCTGATTTCCTTCAAAGCGACAAGCTATTGATTGCGGCTGGCAAACCCTTTCGGCGGGTGCCGATGGCTGTCCCGAGCGCCGGACCTGTATCGATATGCATGCGCGCGCCAGCCCCAGGACGATACGCGTTGGTTATCCTGCATGACCGCGATGACAACGGAAAATTTGGTCTATCGGGTGATGGCGTCGGGTTTGCCAACAACCCCAAGCTGGGCTTGCGTAAGCCTAAGGCAACGGCCGTTGCACTTGCGCTTGGACCGGGTGTGCGGTCCATCTCGATTGTCATGAATTATCGGCAGGGTATTGGCGTTGGGCCAATCAAAAGCCAAACGGCGGAGGGCCAGCCGTGAAAATCGTCGATGTCTGCGAATTTTACGCGCCTGAAGGTGGCGGCGTTCGGACCTATATCCATGCAAAGCTCGCATTTGGTGCGCGCCTTGGACATGCCATAACCGTGATTGCCCCTGGCAATAGAGACGAAGTGGTTGAATATGGAAACGGGTGCCGGATTATCTATATAAAAGCGCCGCCCCTGCCTTTTGACAAAAAATATGGCATGTTCTGGGACGCGGCCCCGGTTCACGCCATTTTGGACGCAGAACAACCCGATGTGCTGGAGGCATCGTCCCCATGGCGCGGGGCATGGATTGCCCGCAGTTGGCAGGGCAAGGCGCTGCGATCAATATTCATGCATCATGATCCGTTGTCGGCATGGGCCTATCGCTGGTTCGATGGCGTTGCCTCACGCGATGTCATTGATAGGCAGTTTGAATGGTTCTGGCGTTATCTCCGGCGCATGTGCAACAGCTTCGATTACACCATATGTGCGTCGCCCAGCCTTCAGCATAGGCTGGCCAAGGGCGGCATCTATGGTGCCGTCAACATCCCCATGGGCGTGGATGCAGGTGTTTTCTCGCCCGCTAGAAGACATATGTCCGTGCGGCGTGACCTGTTGGCCCGTTGCAACTTACCCGACACGGCGACATTGTTGTTAGGTATTGGTCGCCATACACCTGAAAAACGCTGGCCCTGTGTCATTGACGCGGTGGCCCGGGTGGCCGCTAAACGGCCAGTGGGCTTAGTGTTGATAGGCAATGGTCATCAACAGGCGTCAATCATTGAGCATGTAGATGGTAACCCGCATATCCAGTTGCTTGAACCTGTCCGCAATCGCACGGCGCTGGCAACCATAATGGCCAGTTGCGATGCGCTGGTGCATGGGTCATCTGCTGAGACATTCGGACTGGTCGCCTCGGAGGCGCTGGCTTCAGGGCTGCCTTTGCTACTCCCTAATGCGGGCGCAGTCGCAGATATTGCACATCCTGATTTCAGCGAAACTTATGTACCGGGGAACGCGCATGATGCTGCACTCGCGCTCATACGACTTTTGGATCGCGATCAACATCAGCTTCGGTCTGCTGCGCACCACGCCGCTTTAACCGCACGCACACTCGACGAGCACTTTACTGAACTATTCCTGACATACGCCAACGCCATTTCAGAAAAACGAGAGGCAGCATAATGACCGCAATCTTGCGCATGTACCACCAAGTAGCAGTAGTCCCGACACGGGGCACAAGGCGACTGTTGAACCAGATCGTGCGTCACCCAAAACCTTTATGGTATTACCTCTTGCGCTTTGCGTTCCGCAACAGTCAAAAATAAGCAAGAATGGATGTTAGCGTGACCGCGAAGGTCTAACCCGCAACCTGTCAAACTGGCGCAGCGCATCAGGACGCCTCCGCCCGCTATTCGCTTCTCAACGCCTCAATCGGCGATAGCCGCGATGCCCTGATGGCGGGATAGCCGCCGAAAACCAGACCGATCACTGCAGAAAAAGCGACCGCCATTATCGCCGTATCAAGGCCGATTGGCGCGGGGAATTCGGCTACCCGCTCGAAAATCGAGGCGGCCAATATGGCCAGCGACAGCCCAATTGCCCCGCCGATCACGCACAATACGGCTGCCTCCACCAGAAACTGGTTGCGAATATCGCTGCGTTTTGCGCCCAACGCCATGCGCAGCCCGATTTCACGGGTGCGTTCTGTGACGCTGACGAGCATGATGTTCATGATACCAATCCCGCCGACCAGCAGCGAAATCGATGCAATGGCGACAAGTACGGCCTGAAATATTTGCGTTACTTCGCCCGTGGTTTCGGCAATTTCGGTTGTCGTGCGCACGGTGAAGGGGTTGATCTTGCCTTTCGCCACGCGGTACCGGTCGCGCAACAAACGCTCTATTTCCTTTTGCCCCGAAAGCAGCGAATCTTCATCCTCAAAACCGACAAAGATCAACGTCACATCGTCGGGGCCCTGTGTAGCGGTGGTCAATAAACGTTGGCGTAACGTCGTTATCGGCACGACAATTTGGTCGTCATTATCATTGCCCAAATTGCTGCCCTTGCTTTCCAGAAGACCGATGACAGTGAAGGGCACGCGGTTAATCCGAATGGTTTCACCAACCGGACTTGTTTCGGGGAACAGCTTATTAGCGACGGTTTCGCCAATAACGGCAACGCGCGCCGCCGAACCAATGTCGCTTTGCGTTAGAAACCGGCCTTCAGATGCTGTGATATTGGAGACTATGCCATATTCAGGGGTCGCGCCGGTTGCCTGCGTCGTTGCACTTCGTCCCGGCGTCACAATCTGGACACTACTGCGGATTTGCGGAGCGACCGCGCTGACGCCCGATACCTCACGCAGAATTGCCTGACCGTCGCGCTCGGTCAATCTGCCGCGATCACTTGGTCGTGGGGGACCACTGCCGCTATCGGGCTGCGGCACCACAATGGCCATGTTCGACCCCAAAGTCGCGATTTGCTGCGACACCGAAACCTGCGCGCCGTTCCCGACTGCAACGGCCAATATCACCGAGAATACCCCAATCATCACGCCCAAAGTGGTCAGGATTGAACGCATCAAATTGGTGCGCAGCGCCGTCAGCGCAATCGCGACATTCACGCCCCACCCGGCAAACGACGTAAGCACATCTTTCATGCCGCACTGGCCCTGCGGCGCGACTTAACCGCCGCATCTTCAATCACCTGCCCGTCGCGAAAGACAATCCGCCGCGCGGCATATTCGGCAATATCGGGTTCGTGGGTGACGAGCACAACGGTTATGCCGTCATCATTCAATTTCTGAAAAATGCCCATAATGTCCAAGGATGTTTGGGTGTCCAATGCGCCCGTTGGCTCGTCCGCCAGCAGCATCAGCGGGTCTGTGACCAAGGCCCGCGCGATGGCCACACGCTGTTGCTGCCCACCCGAAAGCTTCGCAGGGGTGTTCTGCAGGCGGTTGGCAAGGCCCATGGCCTCCAGCCTGTCCTGAGCGCGCCTGCGCCGCTCGGCATAGCCAATCCCAGCATAGATAAGCGGCACCGCGACATTATCGAGCGCGCTGGTCCGTGCGAGCAGATTGAACTGCTGAAACACGAAACCGATCTTGCGGTTGCGTATTTCGGCCAGCGCATCGCTATCCAGCGTTTTGGTATCGATCCCGTCCAACAACAATGTGCCTGATGTCGGAATGTCCAAGCAACCGATCATGTTCATGAAGGTCGATTTGCCCGACCCGCTTGCCCCCATGATCGCGACAAATTCGCCACGCGAAATAGACAGCGAGACATTGTTGACCGCATGGACAATTTCGCCGCCAATCGCATAATCCTTGACCAGATTATGCGTTTCAAGAAGCGGCGTTGTCATCTTCATCCGCGCTTTCGTCGGTTTCTTTCTTGGGCTTCAGCGATTTTGTCCGCACCAGTATCTTATCACCGGTCTTTAGGCCCGAAACGACCTCCGTATATTCCTCCCCCTGCAACCCTGTCCGAATAACTCTCCGCACAGGTCGGTATGCATCGTCGCCGACCAGATATACTTTGGGGCGGACGACGGCTTTTTTTGCAGGGTCCGAGGCTGGCTTTTCCGCCGAAAGTGTTGGCCGGTCGGCCAAACGCGGTCGAAACCGCATCGCGTTGGTTGGCACCCGCGTGACATTGGTTCGGACATCGGTGATGATTTCGACATTGGCTGTCATGCCTGGCAACAGCTTTCCATTCACATTATCGACGTCAATAATCACGAGGTAACTGACGACATTTTGGGCCTCTACCGGCGCTTGCCGCACTTGCCGGACCTTGGCCTTGAAGACATGATCGGGATAGCTATCGACGGTGAAGCTGACCATCTGCCCCGCGCGAATTTGCCCGATATCAGCTTCATCGACCGATGCCTCCACTTGCATCTTCGTCGTATCTGCGGCGATTTCGAACAGGTTCGGCGTCTGAAAACTTGCGGCGACGGTTGTGCCCGGTTCAACCAATTTATTAATGATCACCCCGCTCGCCGGCGCGACGATAACGGTCCGGTTAAGGTCAAGCGTCGCCGACGACAGCTCGGCATTGCCCTGCCGGATCTGCGCACCGCCGCTTTGCGTTTGCGCCAAGGCGACCTGCACCGCGTTGCGCGCGCTATTCAGCTTGCTTTGCGCGATATCAAGACCCGCCTTTGACACAAAGCCGCGTTCCGCCAGCGCCTTTTGCCGGTCAAAATCACGCGCTTGAATTTCCAGCTCCGCGCGCGCCCGCGCCACATTGGCCGCCGTCTGTTGCAGATTGGCGCGCGCCACGGCCACCTGCGCCTCGGACTGCTCAACCCGCGCGCGCACCCGCGTCGGGTCGATTTCGGCCAATATTTGCCCTGCCCGCACGCGTGAATTGAAATCGACATATACTTTGGTGATTTGCCCCGAAACTTCAGCTCCGACCTTAATCGTGTTCAAGGCGCGCACTTTGCCGCTGGCCGAAACCTTGCGAACGACGTCGCCGCGCGTGACAGCCTCACTGACATATGCATAATCAGGCGGCGTCGGACGGACGATCCGATACACAATAAAAAGCAGCACCAGCGCAATCAACACCGACCAGATCGGATGGCGTTTTGTCCATGAAATGAAGGTAGTTAGCATATTACCCCGCCCGGTGCATTTGGTTCGCCCTCGCTGTATCTTGGGTTGGGCAAACTGGCTAGCGGTTATGTGGGGTAAGGTGACAATTGCGTCATCATTGAAATAGGCCTTGATCCATTTTCCTCCCTTCTTACCCGTCACCCTGAACTTGTTTGTGCGATGCACGCCTTTGGCTCCAGGGTCTTACTTTTCAGCGCACCAGAATTAAGATACTGAAACAAGTTCAGGATGACGAAAGAGTGGGCAATTACGGTTACAATTGCGTCATCCCCTAAATAGCTTTCGCTTGAAATGTAGGATTTGTTCTGAGATTCTGTGAGCTACGCCCGCATTTGGTGCGCGACTGGCTCTTTGAATGTGTTGAACCCCAGCCCGGCTTTTGGACCCGGTAAGCAAACGTCGCAAAGTTGCGGTAAGTTTACAGAAATACCGCGTTTTGGGTATATGTTTGTAAACTTAGGCACGGCAAAGATACGGAATTACCGTGACCATTGCGTAACCCCCTTAACTAACCCGTTCAGCAAAAAATGCCGTCGCACCAGCGAAGGCTGGTGCCCATCACGTGTGTCTGGCTAGATCGACAGGCGCGATAGGCCCCAGCCTGCGCTGGGGCGACGGGTGCTGCATCAATTCTCGGGACAATTCCGGTAACTTGTGCCATCCCCAGAAAACTGGTCAGGCAAGCCCTCCCACATCATTTACCTGCCATTCCCCAAAAACAAGGCGGGCTTTTGACGATAAAAGAAATGACCCTATTGTAAATTGCTCCATTGCCGTGAAAGAGCGCCCTGAATTATGGAGTGAATAATGGCTTTTTCGACTGTTACGGTTTTAACCACGCATCATTGGAACAAGGGACTGTTTTCCTTTTCGGTGTCGCGGCCTGCCTCATTTCGCTTTGTCAGCGGTCAATTCGTCATGCTTGGCTTGATGGTCAATGATAAGCCGTTAATGCGTGCCTATTCCATGGCTTCGCCATTTTGGGATGAATCGCTGGAGTTTTTAAGCATCATTGTTCCAGATGGTCCGCTGACCAGCTTATTGTGTAAAATCCAACCCGGCGACGAAATCCTGTTGGGGGCCAAGCCAACCGGCACGCTGACGCTCGACGCGTTGTTGCCCGGTAAGCGGCTGCATTTGATCGGAACCGGAACGGGATTGGCCCCATGGATGTCGATCATTCGCGATCCTGAAGCCTATGAGCGTTACGAAAAGATTACCGTTCAGCACACCGTGCGGCAGGTCGAGGATCTGGCCTTTCACGATGCGCTGGTATCGCAACTCGCGGATGACCCGCTGGTTGCCGCCGAGGCAAAGCTGCAGCTATTCTATGACCCGTCCGTCACGAAAAGTCCGACTTGGACGGGGGAAAATCGTCGCATCACGCAGAGAATTGAAATCGGGGATTATAAACTTGATCCGGAATTCGACCGCGTCATGCTCTGCGGCAGCATGGCAATGATCAAGGAAACAGGGGCGTTGTTGGAAAGCCTTGGTTTCACCGAAGGCGCACAATCGCACCCCGGCACTTATGTTCTGGAACGCGCCTTTGTAGGCTGATGCTTCGCACAAATGCTTACGCGGTGACCGCTTCCGCCAAGGGCAGTTCAATTGTGAAACGCGCGCCGTTTCGGCTAGATCTCGCGCGGATGACGCCGCCCAGATCGGACACAATGCCATAGCTGATCGATAGACCAAGACCCGTTCCGTCTTTCGGCGCCTTTGTGGTGTAGAATGGATCAAATATTTTGCGAAGGACACCGGCAGGAATTCCTGCGCCATTATCGTCTACGGTAATGACGGCAAGCTGATTGCGGCGCGTGACTGTGATTTTGATTCTGCCTTCGGCACCACTGCTGCTGCCATAGCGTGCCCTGATCGCGTCATTTGCATTCAGCAGCAGGTTCAACAACACTTGCTCCAACAAGACCGGCAGTGCTCGGACATGCACTTCGCCCTTGTCAGTGACCTCAACTTGCGTGCCATCAAGTTCAAGCTGGGGTGCCGCCATCATAACGACCGCATCAACAGTTGCCTTAACATTTATGGGGTAAGGCGATTCTTTGGGTATGCGTCCAAATATCCGCATTTGCAGCAAAATCGCGGACGCCCGTTCAACCTGTGCCAATATATTTTCAAGCTTCGGCAGAAAACGGTCGGCATCCATACGGCCGCGCACCGCATTTTCGCGCAAGTTAGACACGGCCATTTTGATGAAGTTCAATGGTTGGTTCAATTCATGCGCTGTGCCGGAAATCATCCGTCCCAAGCTCGCCATTTTATCGGCCTGCAAAAGCTGCTCTGCAGCAGCTTTTCGCTCGGATATGTCAATGATGACCCCAACCGCTTCAATCGCGTCTGAATGTGGATTGGCCTCCACAGACAGGGTATCATAAATCCAGACATAATGTCCGTCCTTGTGCCGCAACCGATATTCCACACTTACGACTTTGCCAGCTTCAAGTCCCGCAAACGCCTCGGCGCAACCTTGATAGTCCTCAGGATGGATCGCATGGCTCCACCATCCGGGATCCATTGCATCAGCGGGCGAATAACCCAGAATATCTTCCAACGACTCGCTGACATATACAAGCGATCCTCTCGTTCCATCTACAACGTCCAGCGCGTAAACGACGACGGGTGCATCCTGCGCGATGCTTTTTAAGCGACGCTGATATCTGGCGAGCGCACCGCGCTCTCGACCAAATGTTGTACCTGCGAAAGCAATCATTCCGGAAATATCTTGCACTTCCTGGATGAGCTGACCAACCTCGCGATTCTGGGGCATGCCAGCATCGGCAAGATCGGCAGCGGATTGCAGGAGCTGCCTCATCGCCTGCGACATTTTTTGGCTGAGCACAGCGGCAACAAGGGTTATCAAAAATACGAAATATATCAGGGCAGTGAACAGTTGCAGTTGATCCATGCGCGCTTTGGAAACCGCCGGCGCCAATGGGGCGACCGCAAATATTTGCCATTCAGGTAACTCGGCTACCCTAGCTGACCGCAGGATATAGGCATTGCGCCAATTCGTCATAACGGAATCGCCATATCCAGTGCCAGGTAAAAGCACGGGCGATTGCAAAGAGATCACGCGTTGTTCCTGCGTTAGCGATTTAACCTGATCGCCCAGGACTTCTGTGACCTGCGTTAGTGGGAATGTCCCCTGCAGTGGACTGACCAGAAAAACACCATAGCTCGATTGCTCCCCGCGACCAGCGATCAGCGTGTCCAATAGTTTGTCGCGCAATTGGGCAACAATAATCCCCGCTTTGCCATCGGCGCTGAATGGGACAATAATTGCGAAGTGCCGGCTGTTCCTTGTTCGTTGCGACGACGATGTTACAAGGCGCACTCCGTATCTACCCAATATGCTACTTTGGCTCGAACTCTCGGTAACCAAGCGCATTTTTTCGCCGCTGGATTGCGCAGACCATTGAATTTTGCGGCCATTACCAATGATCGTGATGTGATCGAATTCGGGCGAAAGCTCATCAAAAAATGCCTGCCTTGGAGCGGGACCTTTTTGAAATTGTTCTTCCGCATGCATCCGCAGAACCACGCTGCGCGACTGAACCCAGCTATTGAGTGCAACACCACTCACCAATAGCCGATTTTCGAGGGTACCGCCAACATCCTTACGCGCCGTCTGTTCGCTGTTGGGCGCGTCGAGTACCAGATAAAAAGCTGTAGGGATTAGAATGATGGCCATTAGCACAGTGATAACTGCGCTTTCCAACTTCACCCTTGGCCAATTTACGAATTTACGCATCGGATTAAATCCGATGATAGCCGCGTAAATCAGTTCGCCGATGACAACATTTAATATGCCATTTGCGGCCTGTTTAATCACCACTAGCGAGAGCGATAGCTCGTCTATCTTGATTATGTCGCTGTAGGTCAGAAACAGCATTGGTGCAGCGAGAATGGCCCAGAAAATCACATCACTTTGAACCGGTGCGTTTCGCCGACAAATGACCGCGATAAAAATGGCCTCGAAGACCCAGAGCAGCCATGCCCACGGATGATTCCACAGAATTAAGGTCCACAGGCCCGAAATGGATATAGCCAGCACTATCGATTGCGGCGCAAGTACGCGTATAAAAGCAAAGATGATCGCGTTACCGAACACGAATTGCATGCCCCACCCGAGTGGCAACTCAAAGAAATTTAGAAGAAAACCCGCCAGCCCCAGCAGCATAGCCGCAAGCAGCTCATGCCGATGCATTTTGGGCCACGCCAGATTCTTGAGCGCCAATTTCACGGACGTACCAGTGCAAAACGGATAGCGGCAATAAGCGCGTCGGTATCGGCTGGCTTTAGGAACACGGGTACATCGGCGATATCGGAAACCATTTGTGTACTTGCATCACCCGTCAGGATGATAAACCCAACATGGCGTTCCGCAGGAAGCGCCGCGCGCAATTTCCGTATCAGGCTAGCGCCATCAATCTTTGCCATGCGCAGATCGGTAACAACGACCCCGATCTCCGGCGTGTTTAAAACGCGTTCATACGCTTCGACCGGGTCAGCCGATGTGAAGGCTGCAAAGCCGGCAAACTCAAGAAATTCTTGATACTCGGGGAGAACATCCTGTTCATCATCAATTAAAAGCACATGTGACTGAGGTATCTCAGAAGAGGCCCCTGCATTGTCACTCGATACATTCATGCGTTAAACTTTACGGTATTTCTGTTATAATTTACGGTCACATAGCCGATTTCATACGCCTTTACACTACAAACCTTTGCACCCCATTTTTGTCATTCCTCACAAGCGCTCCGGGCAGCGAACCGTTTCTTCCAGCAATCTCTGCTCCCCACTGTATTAGGGTCAGGACCACATACGCCCATCGGTGATATGGCGGTTACCGTGTCATATTCGCGCTATTGGGGCAGATGTTCATCTGCATTAGGCGCGGTCGCACCGAACTGCCAAATGATCATGTTTTCATACATCATGTAAGGATGCAGCGCGACCGACGCAAAAGAAGCTTGGTTAGGTGCATCCGGAAACATCTGCGGCTCCAAGGCGATAGCGTCGCCCCTATAATAGCTTTTGCCAGCCTTGCCGATGGTGGAACCATCGAAAAAATTTCCGGAATAGAATTGCAAGCCAGGTTGATTGGACAGCAACCGCGTTGCCCCCATCATTGGCAGGAACCAGATATTCTTTGCCGTCCAACGTGAAGCGCGCGTCGGCGATGCCATTGGCGACGCGCCCGATCGTAGAACCGAAATAATGCGGCTGCGCCACATAGGCGTCCCGCCAGTCGTAACATCCGCAAATCGGCCTTGCGCATCGGGCACGTAAACCGACTGTATGGCAGCACCATAGCCGATGATACGCACCCGCATGCCGTTTGCGTTTACGAATGTAATCGTTTCAACGCTTTCTCCGTTGGCGAGCGTCCCGAAAAATTCTCTGCTAAGCTTCGGCCGCGTCAGAATGCATCCTTTTCATCCAAGCGCTTTTCCGCGGCACGAAAGCCCCTGATTTTGTCAGGCAACCCGCGTCGGTGGTCCTTTGAACCCAGTTAAGGCGCCCTACCCCGGTACTTCGCTGTTATCGTAGCGCATTTCAAGATAACGCCCACGCACCGCGAGCTTATCCAGCTCTCCGCGCGAAATTTGCCCGGTCATAGTCTCTATTTCGCGATCTATGGTTTTCAGCCCGTCCACAAGCTGCTGCGCTGGTGTCTTCCCCGCATGCTCTTTGTGTTTCAGGCTGTCGGGGATTTTCTTATAGCCGTTAATGAGTTCGGGCAGATGTTCGCCCACAAGCTTCCGCACTTCACGCGCCGCCGGATCGTTTTCATCCAATGTCTGCAATACTGGCGCAAGCTGGTCCAACCGTAAGCCGATATCTTGCATCAACGTTACTGCGGGTGCTGGGAGAGCCGGACGCTGCGCCTCCAACCAGATTTCCGTCTTGCCAGCCAAAGTTGCGAGATCCGTAACACGCAGGCTTTCCGCCGTGGGCATGGGCATTTCGGGATAGCGCATCAGCACATATACCGCCGCCGCGCCAAGTATGCCGGTGATCATCACGCCCCAAAAACCGATGCCATCGATAATCGCACCAAATATACCTGCGCCGATCAACACCACCCCTACTGCGATCACAGCCTTGCTCAGCTTGCCCCAAAAATGCGCACGGCGCAGCGCCTGCGATTTGGAGCCAATTGGTTTCATCCGCACATTGCGCAACGACCGCGCAGCCGCGTTCAGGGTCTCGTTTGAGTTGGATGCGGGGCTATTCACGGGCTTCCCTAAACTGTTTCAAACCAAGCATCACCCCTCCAAAGCCGCAAGCAAACCGCTGTCCTGCGTATCCTTTACCGCCTGCGCCTGACCTTCGGCGCGGGCGATATAGCCCTTGGACTTTTCGACTTCTTTCTCAAGCGCGTCCGATGTCTGCTTCATGCTGTCTAGCGCCTTCAGCTTGAACGTATCGATAGCGTCCATCGTGTCATAGATATTCTGGAATGCGCGGCTTAATGTTTCCAGCGGAATAGTTGCACCTGCCGCTTGTTCATGAATGCGCCCCGTATTGTCGCGCAGTAATTTGCCAGTGCTATCGATGATATTGGCGGTCGTTGTGTTCAATGAAGTGATTTGGTCCAATACCAGTTTTTGGTTGGTCATGGCCTGTGCCACCGTCACGGCGGTCCGTAATGCACCAACAGTCGTGGTCGATGCGCGGTCAACGCCCTTTACCAACTCGACATTGTTCTTTTTCACCAGATCAAGCGCAAGATACCCCTGCACCGTCACAGCCATTTGCGTCAGTAAATCCTGCGTCCGCTGGCGCACATAGAATAATGCACTTTCCTTGATCGCGCGCGACTTGGCTGGGTCGGATAGCTCAAGTTCAGCGGCCTTTTCCTCGAGCTTTGCATCAAGCTGCTTTGACATAATGATCATCTGTTCCAGCTTGCCCATGGCAACCCACAGATTTTGACGTTCCACATCAATGGCAGCATTGTCCATCAATAGCTCGTCTTTGCCGTTGCCGAGACGCCCGAGGATCGCGCTGATATGCGTTTGCGAACTTTGATAGCTGTCGAAATAATTGCGTAATTTATTGCCAAAGGGGATGATGCCAAACAGCTTCTGCTTGGTCATCAAATTGCCCTTTTTGGAAGGGTCCAAATCTTCAACAACGCGGCGCAATTCGGCCAAATCTGCCCCAACGCCAGACTCGGCATCCATGCGGCGGATGGGTTTATCCAGAAAGCGGTTCGACTGCGCCGATGCCTCCATGATTTCCTTGCGTCCCATGTTCGTCAGTTGGTCAACCCGCTTGCCGAATTCAGGGCTGTTAACGTCCTGCGCAATCAGGTCAGCGACATAGACATCAACCCGCTGGGCCAGCTTAGTTTGCTGCTCATCCGTTACGGGAACCAGCCCCATAGCCTGTTGCGGGGTCACGGTCGGCACAGGGTCCGGCGGTGTCAGCTTCAGCTCTTGCAAGGTCTGGGTTGCGGTTTCAGTCGACATGGCCAAAAATCCCTCTGTCATTGGATATCACAACAAATGGAACGAGTGCCCGACCATTTCAAGCATTTCCGTCCCCAGCTGTATTATTTTTCTAATACAGCTTCCCCTTGCTGCTTCAAAGCGGCTTCGACCAGCGGGGATAATCCTTCGACAACCCGAGACACGCCCTTGGCATTGGGATGGATGTTATCCGGTAGCATTAAGGTCGCATCCGTCACCACGCCATTGAGGAAAAAAGGATATAGCGCGGCACCATAACTGTTGGCCAGATCCGGGAAAATCCCATTAAAAGAATTTACATAATCTGCACCTAAATTTGGCGCGGCTAACATACCCGTCAGCACCACCGGAATGTCGCGGCGTTTCAATTCGTCCATCATCGCGGTCATATTCGCTTTGGTCTCTTCAGGCTTGATGCCGCGCAACATGTCATTGCCGCCAAGGCCAAGCACGACCAGATCAGGTTTTCGGTCCAGATTATCGAGCACGAAGGACAACCGCGTTTTTCCGGCCGCTGTGGTGTCCCCCGACACACCCGCATTGTGCACCCGGGCGTTCATCCCTGCCGCTTGCAATGCTGCCTGCAATTGCGGGGCAAGCCCTTCATTCGGCGCAAGGCGATACCCCGCATACAGGCTGTCACCGAACGCAACAACCAATTGGTCATATTGTGCGACCTTTGCCGTTTGCTGAACTTCGGTCTTATTTTCCGCTACAGGATTAGACCCGCATCCCGACAACCCTTGGATTGCGACACATAACGCCCCATATAGCCAAAAACTTCTCATAAGGATTTTTCCTTGCACGCTCCGATCACTCATAAAGCGGATATGGCAATCCGCGCGGCAAATGTCACCCTTAGCCTTGGCAGCAACGACGCATCCGTGTCGATTTTACGCGGCGTAGACCTAGAGGTCCCCTATGACAGCAGCGTCGCGTTGCTTGGGCCGTCGGGATCAGGCAAATCTTCTTTGATGGCCGTGCTGGCGGGGTTGGAGCAAGCCAGCGGCGGCACTGTCCTTGTCGATGGTCTGGATTTCACTAAATTGGATGAAGACGAACTCGCCCGGGCACGGCGTGGTCGGATTGGTATTGTGTTACAGGCATTTCACTTGTTGCCCACCATGACCGCACTTGAGAATGTCGCTATCCCTTTAGAACTTGCCGGTCTGCACGACCCGTTCGGCCGCGCGCAAAGCGAGCTTGAAGCCGTTGGCCTTGGGCATCGGCTGACGCATTATCCATCGCAGTTGTCGGGCGGCGAACAACAACGCGTCGCTATTGCCCGCGCCATGGCCGCAGGGCCAAAGATAATCTTTGCCGATGAACCAACGGGCAATTTGGATGGGTCCACAGGCACGGCGATTATCGACCTCTTGTTCGACCGCCGCGCCGCATTGGGCGCCACCTTGTTGATCATCACCCACGACCCCGAACTCGCCCGCAAATGCGACCGGGTAATTTCCATGCAAGACGGGCATGTCGTGGAGAGCGCGGCTTGATTGGCGAACAACATATCCTCCCCGTTTCGGGGAGGTGGCAGTGCGAAGCACTGACGGAGGGGGGCCTGCGCCGCGCGCTGAGCCAATTGCCCCCTCCACCCCGCTTCGCGCGGTCCCCCTCCCCGTTCCGGGGAGGATTTAGATGACCCTCCCTTTCGCCGCCATTTGGCGCATTTCGCGCCGTGACCTGTCCGCGCGTATCCGTGGGCTCCGGTTGCTAGCAATCTGTCTATTCCTCGGCGTTGCGACGCTCGCGGCTATTGGCAGTCTGACCGCTGGCATCGCTGATGAATTGTCAAAGCGTGGCCAGACCATCCTTGGCGGCGATGTCGAAATAGGCATTGCCCAGCGCGAAGCGACGCCAGCCGAAATGGTGGCTATGCGCAACGCTGGCTTAGTCTCAGAGACTGTCCGCTTGCGCGCAATGGCCATTGGTCCAGCCGCTGATAGTGACAGCCTGCTCGCCGAGTTGAAGGCTATTGATGGTGCGTACCCGCATTATGGCGCGTTGACCCTGCGCGATGGCGCTACGGTAAAGGCTCCAGCAAAAGGCGATATTTACATCGGGCAAAGCTTGTCCGAACGGCTCGATATCGACACCAGCGGTTTTGTGCGCTTTGGTGAAGCATCATTTAAGGTCGCGGGCATTATCGCCGAAGAACCTGACCGTTTGGGCGAAGGCTTCACGCTTGGCCCCGTGGCTATCATTAACATGATATCTTTGCCGGACACCAAACTGATCCAGCCGGGCAGCATGTATGAGGCAAAATACCGCATCAAGCTGGCCGCGAACGAAGACGCCGCCGCCGTCGCAAAGTCGCTTGAAGCGCAGTTCCCGTCGGCGGGTTGGGACATCACGGATCGCTCCAACGGCGCACCTGGCACACGGCGCTTCATTGAACGCATGGGGCAATTCCTGACTTTGGTCGGCCTTGCCGCCTTGGTCATCGCGGGCATTGGCGTTGGCAATGGCGTGAGCAGCTACCTCGCCAGCAAGCGCGCCAGCATCGCGACATTGAAGGTTACGGGCGCGGACAGCGGAACGATATTCCGCATTTATATGCTGCAAATCCTGACTGTTGCCGCAGGCGCGATTATCGCTGGCCTTGCGATGGGCAGCGTCATGCCTATGGTCATTGGCGGGGTGGCTGGCGACATATTGCCGGTTGCACCTGGCTTTAATCTGCATCCTTTGCCCTTGCTTGTCAGTGCAATTTACGGCCTGTTGATCGCCATTGCCTTTGCCCTGCCGCCTCTCGCCCGTGCACGCACGGTGCCCGCCGCTGGCCTGTTTCGCGCGATTGTGGAAGGCAACGCCCGCATCGACCGGCGCAGCGCCGTGTGGGTAATTTCGGCGATCCTCGCAGTTATCGCACTTGCGGTGGTGACAGCAAGAGAGCCTCTATTCTCGCTCGCCTTTATCGGCGCGGCTTTTGGCTTGCTGCTGCTGCTCACGGGCATTGCATGGCTGCTGCGCTTTATCGCGTTGCGCGTGCCGCGGCCAAAGGCACCCTTGCCGCGCCTCGCGCTCGCCAACCTGCACCGCCCGGGTGCGCAGACGCAGGCTTTGGTCGTGGCACTTGGCCTTGGCCTCACCTTATTTGTGACGCTCGCGGCCATTCAAACCAGCATCAACAATGAAATCAGGAATAGCGTACCCGACCGAGCGCCAAGCTTCTTCGCCTTGGATATCCCGCGTGGGGGCGAAGCCCAATTCAGACAAATGGTCACAGAAGCCGACCCCAAAGCTACCATCAACATGATCCCTGCCTTGCGCGGGACTATTGTTGAATTTGGCGGCCAGCGTGTGGATCAGTTGGAAGAACTGCCCGAAGGCGCTTGGATCCTCAACGGCGACCGCGGGCTCACCTATAGCGGCGTCATGCCCAATGGCAGCGAGATTGTCGCGGGCGCTTGGTGGCCAAAGGAATATAAAGGCCCTGCCTTGGTCAGCCTTGAGGCAGAAGCCGCAGAAAGCTTGGGCGTGGGCGTTGGCGATAGCTTGACCATCAGCCTGCTTGGTGTGGAAATTCCCGCCAAAATTGCATCCTTACGTACCGTCAAATGGGATAATTTTGGCCTAAATTATGTGATGGTGTTTTCGCCGGGAAGCTTGGACGCGGCGCCGCATAACATGGTGGCAACGTTGACGGTGTCGAAGCAAGCCGAGCGCATATTGGCAAAATCGATCCCGCCCACATTCCCGTCCTCTTCGCTGATTGAGGTGGGCGAAGTGACCGCACAGATCACCATATTGCTCACGCAAATGGCGCAAGCCATTGCTGCTGCGGCATCCATCGCCATCTTGGCTGGAATCGCCGTGCTCGTCGGCGCTATCGCCGCTGCGCGCCAATCGCGCATCTACGACAGCGTCATCATGAAAATGTTGGGCAGCACGAGGCGGCAAATCTTGGGCGCGCAGGCGTTGGAATATGGCATATTGGCGGTGGTGCTCGGTTTGGTGTCGCTGCTGCTTGGCATGTCGGCGGCATATTATGTCGTGGTCGAGATATTCGACTTCAGCTTTGCGCCTGATTATTCGATCCTGGCGTTGACGCTCATTGGCGGGGCAGGATTGACCTTTGTATTGGGCATCGTCGGATCGCTTCCGATTTTGGCGGCACGGCCTTCGGAAGCGTTGCGCTCGTTATAAAACTGAATTTGTCATTCCCGCGAAAGCGGGAACCCATGGCCTGAGCCTTTGGCAGAAGCTGTCAGGGCGGACCATGGATCCCCGATCAAGTCGGGGATGACAATTCAGATTGTTCTGTTCCCGCCAAATGCGTCGCCAATGGCGCTGACAAGATCAACTGCGCCATATGATATATCAGCGTTGGTAGCAGCACCATGCCGGCAATCGCGGGCGGGAATATCGTTGCAGCGAGCGGCGCGCCAATGGCGATGCTTTTCTGCCCACCCGAAAATAGCATCGTAATCCGGTCGCCGCGCGGTAGCTTCATAGCCCCGCTTAACGCCCAAGCCCCGCCAAAGCCAACCAGCAGCATGACCGACAAAGCCAAGGCCAACCATGCAAGCTCATCGCCGCGCACCACGCTCCATATCCCGGCCACAACCGCGCCCGAGAACGCCACATAAACCGCAATCGCTATCGAGATGCGGTCCATCCAAGTCGCCAGATCCTTGTTGCGATCTACCCATGGCTTGCACCAACGCTGCGCCATTTGGCCAAGTGTGAAGGGCAGAAGCAAGATGAGCGCGATGCGCCCAACGGC
>Ga0209550_10001792_pt1 | contig 20650 bp, 19 predicted proteins | sample LauGreSuBDMM15SN_2_FD_187567 | JGI IMG/M metagenome (GOLD analysis project Ga0209550, IMG submission 187567) | Freshwater lake microbial communities from Lake Michigan, USA - Su13.BD.MM15.SN (SPAdes) (version 5) | ecosystem: Environmental > Aquatic > Freshwater > Lake | place: Lake Michigan... | reverse complement strand
TTTAGCGTGAAACGCCATGCTATCTTACCACTTGAATACACGTGCTCCTTGAGTTCTACACTCAGAGCACCTGAATCAAACGCTGCATCAAACATGTCAGGTGGAAGATCCTCGGGATCTTCAAGAGAAAAGGCACGGCCTGTAGATACCCATACTTCTTCAGGCTCTTTAACGGCCTTTACAAAGTTATATGCAAACCATATGGCCATTAGTACTACAAGAACAGGCAACATATAGGAAGGTTGGGGTGAGTACTGAACTACTGCAGAATTCATTGATAACATAATTTTATGACATACTAGTGTCAACTTTAGGTTTAGGTTTAAGGAGGTCTACGTATATAGATATATATGGATGCAAAAATCTATAATCCCTGGAATCCGCATAATCGTGATATTCCCACTGCTGAAATTACACGAATTGCCGGTTATACGCCCAAACGCCTGGAGTTATTTCGCCAGGCGTGTGTGCACAAGTCGTTTGTAAAGGCTAAACAAGATAGTGCACAGACTGTGGCTCCCAGACCGCCGGATTGCATGGACTTAAAAGATGCTGATAATGAACACATTGAATTTGTAGGTGATGGATTCTTAGATGCTATTGTGGGAGACTACTTAGAACATCGATATCCTGGCGAGGGCGAGGGATTTTGGACATCTCTGCGGTCGGACCTTGTAAACAATGAACATCTTGGTTCTCTTGCAATCAAGTTGGGAATGGCCCCATGGTTAATTATGAGTCGACACATGGAGGATATTTGCAATGGTCGTCAGAATAATAGGATGCTTGGCTCCATGTTAGAAGCCTGGGTGGCAGCAATGTATCGTGACCGTGCTTCTAATGATCCTAAGACAGCGTTTTGGTATGTGCAACAATGGGTAATTAATATCTTGGAAACGTACGTTGATTTTGGTGGACTTATTGCAACAAATACTAATTACAAGGATCAGCTTCTGCGATTTTATCAGTCTACATATCACCAGCCTCCTCGATACAAAGAAGTCAGTGTTGAGGGTCCGCTTCATAATCGGACATTTACTATGGGTGTTCTATTTCCTGATGGAACGGTATGCTGCACTGCTACTGCACGTAATAAGAAAGAGGCTGAACAGGAGGCTTCCCGGCTTGCACTGATTCAGTTGGGTCAGCTGTAACATTTTAAAATATAGAGAAACAGTAGATGTTTAAAAAGCCGTTGCCAGCATTGGATTTGATGAAAGTTAAAGTTACAAAAAAAGAAACATTGGTACCGGACCCATTTAGTCCTAGTATACCTGCGCCAGCATCTGTTTTTAATCCTGTACCGAAGGAGGCCAGAAATGCAGAACTTGGGCCCAAAGTTGTTCAACAAGTTCAATCTATAGTTCAATCTACGATTGAACAAGTACCTTCTATAGTTCAACAAGTTCCTATAGTTCAATCTACGATTGAACAAGTACCTTCTATAGTTCAACAAGTACCTTCTACGGTTCAACCGGTTGCACCTGTATCTGTAGTAGAACCTGTTAAATCTACGGTTGCACCTACGGTTCAACCGCAGGTTGAACAACCAGTTGAACACGTAATATCCAGACAAGAATTTTTAGGCAGCACGAGTAAGCATCTTCAAGAAATAATCATAAAAACCCCACCCGTAGAAATTATTAAAAATACATTTGTCCCAATAACATCATCTACATTCAGTGATTTCATGGTTCAAACATATATTCAATATAGTCCACGTCTTCAGCAATTTATAGCAAAAAAACGCAGTCTTCTCGAAGCCGGTGAAACCGAAACAGAAGCCGAAAGAAAGGCTCAGGAATCTATGAAAATACCCAAGGTTATTGATGAAGATGCATGTAAGAAACGAGACCCTAACAAGGTCGAAAATTTCTATTATCAAAAACTTGTTCGAGATTATTTACAACGAAATTCGCCGTATCGTGGTCTCCTAGTGTATCATGGTCTCGGTTCTGGAAAGACATGTACTTCTATTGCAGCAGCGGAAGCACTCTTATGGGGTGGAATGAAAGTTGTCTATGTTCTAACACCAGCCACCTTGTCTAATAACTATAAACGCGAACTTGGCAAGTGTGGATTTTTTCCTTTAAGAACTAATAATTATTGGTCTTTTTTGACGGCTTCATCTCCAGGTATAGAACAATTCTGGTTAGTCAATGTTCTCGGACTTCCAGAGGCCCATGTCAAGAAAATGGGTGGAGGCTGGGTTCCAGAACCTGATAAACCATCTAACTGGTCTTCTTTGAGTCCTGCAGAACAGTCAGCTATAGAAGTCCAGCAGACAGCTCATCTCAAACATCGATTCCGATTCATTCACTACAATGGTGTTGTGCCTGAAATCTTGTCTCAATTAGCTGCCGATGGCGTGGCAAAAGGAAAGTCTATGTTCGATGATTCCGTAGTCATAATAGATGAAATTCATAACTTGGTTCGAACAATAAATGGATCTAAAATTGGCAGTCAGCCTCTAAGTGTAATTATTGACAAAATGGAACCCCGTGAACCCACGTGGTCTACTCCTCTGGGCCGTGAACGTCCAGGATTCCGTTATCCTCGTGGCTATTCTCTGTATCGTCTTTTACAGAATGCAGTCGGTGCCAAAATTATTGCACTGTCGGCTACTCCAATGATTAACTATCCGCATGAATTATCTATTCTTCTAAATATTATCGGCGGTGAACAACGTATAGTAGAGATTCCATTAAAGGATGCGGGTAAAAGACAAGAACTCAGTGAGTGGGCTCTTGCAAATCCTACAGTGGACTTCTTTGCGATTGAAGAAAACGACCGCCGTCAGTCTATTCTGACTGTAACACCGGTTCCTTATGGATTCTCAAAGGTTGTAGACGAAAAGGGAATGCGGGGATTTCTAAGAGGCACAGTCGATGCAAAGGGAGGACACAAACCGCTAGATGTCGGCCCAGTAGAAGAATCTAGAGAGCGCAAGATGGATGTCTGGTCTGCATCATTAGTTCAAGACTTGATTGCCAAAGGACTTATATCAGAAGTTGTAACCGGTGTAGTAAGAACTCTGCCTCTTTTGCCAGAAGACCCAAAGACATTTGTTGAACATTTTATTAATACCAATACGTTGGAAATCCAGAATTCAAATATCTTAAAAGCCCGTGCAACTGGCCTAATTTCTTACTATCGTGGAGGCGATGAGAATCTGATGCCCAGAATAAGTCGTAATGAATTAGTACTGGTTCCTATGCACGAGTTTATGTTTGCGGGATATACCAGAGCTCGTCTAAAGGAATTAGAAATGGATACACCTCAACAGAAACAAGCAGAAGGAGGAAAACCTACAAAAGGAATGTCCGTGGCCGAGATGGACTTGTATACACAGGCTACAAAGTCACAGGCAACCGGATTTTTATCACTGAGTCGTGCCGCGTGCAACTGGGTCTTTCCTACAGAGGTTCCTCGTCCAACTCTGGATAAGAAAAAACAGGCAAAACTTCTTGGTATTGACCAGAGTCGTATTATTGCTGCGAATTTAGCAGTTGGTGATGACGAAGAAATTGTGGAGGATGCAGAAGAACCTGGAGAAGGAGAAGGAGAAGGAGAAGTCATAGAAGGTGCACTAGCAGATGTTCCAGTAGCACCTGCCGTAAAAGATGCCGAAGTTGATGGAATTATAGGAGGATTAATGTCAGGCCTAGAAGCCCAGGCAGATAATTATTTAAATACTAATCTGGCCGTTTATTCAGGAAAGTATGCTAAGATGATAGAAAATATTAGGAAAACCAGTGGTCCTGTCTTGGTCTATAGTAATTTCAAGAGTCTGGAAGGTCTTGGTATTTTTGCAGCCGCACTCCGTGCAGCTCCAGAAAAATATGTAGAACTGGATATAGTCAAAGAAGCCGGTATCTGGAAAATACCTGACTCACTGTTAGTTCCTGGCCCCAAGTATATCCTGTATACGGGTGACAAGGACCATGAAAAACGGCGTATTCTTTTACAGCTATACAACGCCGACCTAAAAAATCTGCCAACCAAGTTAGCTGAGCAATGTAAACAACTGATACCGTCTCAGCCTGATAATCGCAGTGGAGACATTTGCAAGATTTTCATGATTACTCAATCTGGTGCTGAAGGTATATCACTCTTCAATACCCGACAGGTACACATCATGGAACCTTATTGGAATAATGTACGTCTACAACAAGTTATTGGACGTGCTATTCGTTTGTGTAGTCATATGAATCTACCATGGGCCGAGCGCGAAGTAGAAATCTATACGTATTTATCTGTATTTACCGCAGAACAACGGGCAGGTGCAAAAGAACTTGCAATGATTGACAAAGGAATGACAACGGACCAAATCATTCTGGATATTGCTACTAAGAAACAGAAATTGGCCGACGGTCTATTTGATATTGCACAAACATCGGCTATAGATTGTCAGCTTCACTATCATGAACATGGATCGGCTACACAGTGTTTTAAATTCAAACAAGATAGCAGACCAATGTTTATGTATCATCCAGATTGGCAGAAAGATGTGCAACTAGCAGCGAGTTTTAGATAATTTAATTCCACCCTATTCCCATAGGAGCACAAGTGCATACTAGACCATCCATTAGTCCAGGTGCAGTATTGCAATCTAATCCAGGTTTGTTCGTTTTCACACACTTGGCTCCTTTCCAGTTAACTGGTAATTCAGAATTCCATGGTTGACCACCTACACCGCCACAATATCGTTGACAAGATACCGTACCATTATTACCATATGTATCTTCTGTAGGTGCGGGGCCTATATTTTTCCATAATGCACCGCCGTAATGATATGGTGTATAACCTGCAGCACCAATATAATTGTTTAGTTGAAATATACTACCATCATAAATTGCTTTTTCATTTTTCCCATATGTTTTACCATAATCAAATATAAATGCAGGTGGATTATTGGATGGATATACAATAATCTGTTTGACATTATCATTAAATCCGCCTCTAGAGCAAAAATTGAATTCACCAGGACCAACAACCGTCTGAGTTGCACCTTGTGCATTTACCAGAATAGCCGATGCACCAGCAGGTACAATAACATAAGAAGCCCCGCCTCCAAAATCTTTGCCGGCATAGAAAGTACCTGCACCAGGTAAAATTACATTTTCACCAGTTGGACCACAGTGCTCTAATACTTTTATAGATGGGCAACGATTAGGATATACTGCAGCAATACCGTAGACTTTCTTAATAAAGTCTAACTGTTTGGGCCCAGGATTATCCGCAGCTCTTTTCCAAGAACTAATCTGACTTAGAACATCGCCCCACGTAGCCAGATTCCAATCTGTTAAATTTGCTAATGACGTTCCTGCAGGAGACCATCCTGCAGCTTGAGCAGTACGTTTAATGCAGGGAAGAGAAAAGGGTTTGGGGGTTGAATTGGAAAATCCACACATATCAAATGCAGTTCCATAACATAAATTATTAGCTGCACCGGCGGTCCTAGGATTAGGATCATTGCCCCATCCTTTTAATGTAGTTATAGCTTGTGTAGCAGTATTACGTGTAATATTTCCATCTTTTAATATACCCTGAGGCAGACTTAAGCCACGTTCTAAGAGTACTGTGTTCATATCATTAACTTTTTCAGAACCAAAACCGGACATTAAACCCTGTGAAAGAGAACCCGTAGTATTACATTGTTGATTTACCAAGTCTGCTACGCACTTAGCTGACATCGAACCATCTTTACATTCATTAGCAGCTGAAGCCATACTAGGAGAACCAGTATTGAGACCACGACAATCCCAGGACCATGAACCTCCCCCAGCCTTTAAACATTCACCACTTCCATACCAAATTCCATTCATACTGCCACAATCCTGTTGACTATAAAGACGTATATTACCATCACTGCTTGCATATCCCAGACCTTTACATGTATATAATGGGTCACATTGTCCAGGCATTCGAATATCACTGGCCGGACAATTCCCTTGGGGATTAGATGGAAAAGCCGGGTTTCCCTTGCCATCCGTAACAACTCCTCGGCCCGTCGAAACACACCATCCCATGTTAGGATACGATGAGTTAGCAATATCATCGCATTTTCTTATCCTAGATCCAGCCTTTATTCCTTCTTTCTGTGTAGCGGCATTAAGGTCCCAGATCCATTCACCAGCACCGTATGTTGTATCTAAGGTAGGACTCATGGGCCCTCGACGGGTTCCATATGCTCCTACAGAAGTTAAATCAGAGTTAGGTATATGCCACCATCCACATCCCGTACGAGCAGTTGCATCTCTCATCTGGGTATTTAGAGGTGCAGTTCTGCATGCTCTGTCTTTTTCCAATACAGTAGAATCCTTTCCAAACATGGAAGTAAATGTCTTTGGATCAAAATTATTCGTAAATGTTGGTATCATAGTATCAACCGTTCCTAATGCCGGCGTAATATCCGTATTCAATGAAGTTGGAAATGCCGTATTCATCTATAGTTAACCTAATATTTTACTAATGAGATTACAGTAAAGTTACTTTGGGGTTGCCATAATTTCTGCTAGGAATAATACCTCCTAAATTTTGCATATCTATCCAATCTTGATACGTTTTTATTTTAAATTTAGATAAATCGCCTATCCATGACAATATTACACCAAATAAATTAGAACCGGCAGTATTAACACTAGTAGCTACTATATATTTATCTTTTTGACCTAATACTATCCATGCACCATTAGGGTCTTTTATTTTAACGGATATAAGCATTGGTGGTAAACCATCGGCCTCCATAGTACCAATAGAATTAGGCGGAGGACATAATAAATTGACTACTCCATTAAATCCAGCTTCAGAAGGTGCTGTAAAAGTCTTAGGTTTGCCGTCATCACATTTATAATCAATTACGAGTGTCTTGCCACATCCAGGTGCAGGATCTCCTCCTGTCTGCGTGTAATTATATGTATAATCAAAACTATATAGACCATTTGTTAATTCCTGAAACATAGATGTACGATTTCCTTTGAGAGCACCATTACAGTTCTTGCCATAGCTCGCTTCTATAATATTAATCCCTGGTAATGGTTTACATGAGTTAGCATTTAATTCAGGTTCAACTACGTTTGCATTATAACAATTGGCCATTGCCTTGGACCATGCGGGAAAATCGGAGGTATTATTTGCGGCTGCAGAAATAGATTGATAATATGCCTCGATAGCAGATACACTACCCATGTCGTTCGCATTAGAAATATTCTCTTCATTGGGTGTGCCATCAGGATTTAAAGGTGCTAATTTACCCGTAGTACAATTTGTCTTTTTCCATAATGAATCTAGACATGCCGGAATATGAGGCCCTGTATTTTTATTTGGACCATCACATAAATTAGCAGGTGTTTGTCCCAGCATTTTCTGCGATGCGTCGATAAATTCAGACATAGACAATGGTCTACCAGCTCTATCCGTACCATATGTAGCCTTGTTACCTAGATCATTCAATAACTCAGATGTAGCTTCTATACTCGGACCCTTAGCATCATTTCGCACCAATGCATTAGCCTTTGCCTGTGTAGAAGGATACAGAGTTCCATTTGATGTACCACCAGCTCCTGCAAATAACTCTTGTAAACAAAATACAGTCGGATTAAACGCGCCCTCGGCATTATAACACGAATTTGAACCTAAGATACCAGCTCCCGTTGGAGTATGAACCATAGGACCTGTAGGACATGCTTGGATATCTAATTGGTAATAGGGATCAGCCAGAGTACCAGGACATGTTAGACCCACAGTGACTTGATTAAATATCTTTTGTGCGGCCAAAGAAGAACCATCAGGAGTATAATAAGAACGCCCATTATCCATTGTAACAACTAAAGTAGAACCACTGCTACCTACATCGGCAGGAACATTAATATTTTTGTTTTGTATAGCCATTGTCAGAACTTTTGTCAATACATCCGTTGTACCATACATAGCTGACACAGGAATACCTGGTATAGTACCACGTCTATACCACATTACTGTATTTGGAACAGTGGCCGAATATGCAGGAAATTTGGTCTCAGTAGCAAATGCCCGTGTAACTACCAAAGAACGCTTGTCACCTACTACACCTATAGCCTTATCAGGACTAATAGAAGTTTCTCCTACATCAACACTGATTACGCGCTTTCCGTCTTCGCTAGATAACCAAGCACACCATACTGCCGGCATACCCGTTACCTGTATAGTAATAGAGGCATTCTCGACTAGAACAATAGACACCGTCTGAGGATCTAAGATACGTTTTGATGATGGAGCTATATTAACTACCGTATTTGCGGAACCATAGGTTACTTTAGTTCCGCCTGCACCAGGATGACTCACATTAAGAATAGCATTGAATGCCTTTGGTTTAGGACCCACAAACAAGAGTGGACCCGAAGAACCATAACATTGTCCACAGTTACCGCCGGCCGTTAATGCAGTAGTATTCTCGCATTCCATTTGACTTTGACGGGCTTCGCAGTTTTCCTTTACAAGTGTAAAATTAGAAGCGGCACAAAAACCAACTGTGGGTGCATACACTGCTGGCTGACCAGAGGAAACAGCTAATTGATTAGCACGGATTTGGTCATCACTGGAAATGTATAGCCCACCTTTCCATTTAACACCCTTACTATTCTTTCCATCTTTGTGACAAAAACCGCATTCAGCCATACGAGGGTCACTGAAATCACAATTTACGGGTAGACTCTCACAGAAATTAATCTTGGCTTGAACCATGCCTGTTTGTTCTATCCATGGTTGAGGCTTGGACCCATCTGTCGTACCAAAACCTAAGTTATCCATAATAAGTGTTTGAAGACTAGCAGTTTTATTTGTAGAGGTAGCAAGAGCCTGTCTCATGGATTGGTCAACAGCATCGGGAGAATGGTTTGTCGATGGATTAATTACACGAGCTAAGTCATTTTGGCGCCGTTCTTCTTCAAACTGGAGTTGTTGGCGCTGGGCCAACAAAGATTTTGGATCTTGAGTCAAAAATCCTTCGGTGCTTGAATTTTTATAAATAATAAACAGACACATTGTAAACACAATTAATCCGCCTAGTACAAGCCATGAATACATGTCCCCTACATGTATTCAAGGATTTTTTAGCTGTCTACACATTATCGGGTCTCAGATTTGTGGTAGAATCTAATTCGCGCACAGTCAGTCTCAAAGTCATCTGAACTTGGCGATTCACATTTAAGACTGCTCCTTTTGTAATAAATACTGGAATATTTGGTGCTACTTCTGCATTAAATTTGTCGCGCTTACAGTCACCGTACTGCGGATCAACAAATCTATTCCGGATTATAATATAATTAGCGTATCCACAGTCATTTGACCCATCAATAATTGTAGAAGTTAATTGTGTAAGATCATCATAGGCGGTTCCTACAACAACATGACCCGATTCTTGTTGAAGCCATGCAATTAAATCTTCGTTGCCCGTATTACATTCAAGACCGGCAAACTGGAGACGATCCATTGTAGAAAAAGACCACATAGGAAACCAAGTTTCAGTCTTAATAAATAGATATTCACCACTTGTATCAAAATAACAACTGACGATACTACTGTTAGAACCTATGAGAATATCAGTCACTGCAACTGCATCAGGTAGACTAGATAAGAGTTGATTTTCGGGATTTAAGATACTAAAACTCATTTTCTGTAAAGAGGCCAGAGGTGTAGGAGCATAGATACGCTGGGCCTTTAAGAATTTAGGGAAAAACAGTGTATGACCTCTATTAACCATCTTATTGGTAGTCATACTCTCTGAGCGCCATACTGCATCATACTGACACACGGCCAACGACTTATCTATCTGTTCATTTGTACCATAGTTATTACCGGTCATTTCATCCATAATGATTGTAATATATGGCATACCCATGGCACTAATAAAAGACAGTTCGGGTGCAGAATCGGAACCTGCTGTAGCACATTCGCGTTGAACTACAACATCAAGACTCTCTACCGGAAGAATAATTTTAACAAATTCAATTTTTGTAATATTACGAAAACGATTTGTAAGTGTGGCTTGTGCACTTGTTCCTTGTGGCCTAGATACCGAATCAAGTTGTATTGCAAAATTGTACCGATTCTCTTTGGTTGAATTTACCCAGTCACGGTCTTTGGAATTCAAAAATAGATTGTACTCGACTTCGCGGTATTTTACTACATTATCGTGTTTTATTAGAAAGTCTTTTGACTGTACTGGCTGTATTACAGGTTCTATATTTGTTCGACGAGACTTGATACGCTCGAACTTATCCAGCGGGCTTTCTTCGTCTTCGCTTGGCATAGTAACACCGGTAGTGTAATCTTGCATGTTATCAAAAGAAGCCATAGTCAGAGGAGGCATACGAAAATTGTTTTCTCTTTCTCTTTCTCTTTCTTTTTCTCTTTCTTTTGGTGCTGGGTCAGATTCAGAACCAGAAATAAATCCCGTATTGCGTTTTAACCACTTAGCCATAGAAGAATACGTTTCCCGTAGAATATCTATGTCAGAACCACCAGTGGCCCGTATCTCTCTAACATAATGTCTTAGTGTACGATTTAGACGAGACGTAGCCTGTTCCGTGAGACCGCCAGGTATCTTCTGGGAAAACGTTTGTTTGAGTGAAGACAATAAGTCCATTACTATATACTGCGAAATTAGCTTGTGTTGGCCAAACGTGTCTTACAAGTCCAAGAATTTAATGGCATCTTTTATTGCTATCTCACTTGGGTTTTCAGTTGCATAAATAAGATCACGAATAGCATTCATAGTATCATCATCTACACGATTCTTGCACAAGTCTATAAAATTCCGTCCTTTTAACAGTGAAATTATGATATACATGCAATATGTTCCACATTCGGACTTTTTGCGCTGATGACGGATGTCATTCCACAGAATTTCGGTGCATCCTTGTTCGTGGCATCTGCGCAGAAACCGTTTTATTTCGGGACAGGCCTCGTAGCCATAACTGTCGTAGTAATATGACTTTTTTGCCTTTATATCAACATAAGCACAGACCCAATGACTTCCGGGTTTGTCATGGGGATCTAGATTGAATACTACACCAACGGCTGTCTTACCGGCTGCTTCTAGTTCTTTGATGTTTAGATTGCATATTTCATCGACAACACAAGTATTCCAAGACAGTTTCTTATCAAAATCTATTGGTACGGGACCAATAAATTCAAATGTTGGAAAAGCGGGCTCGTACTGTTCCATGACCTTCCCGATACTGATAGTATCTAGCCACTCGAGCGGTTTAGTTAACCATTCTTGAGGTTTGGGGGGACGAAAATAAGGAAGTCCCATAGACTTGTCACTTGACCCACCTAGTTTCTGAAGAGCACAGTACTCGGATTTGCACTTGTATTGATTATTCATGCGAGTACGTAGAGCCGCCCACAGACTTTCTTTTTTTTGAATAGTGGCAGGTATCTTGTGTTTGGGAAATTCTTTGTTCCATGCATTTCGAAGACGGATTAGCATATCTATAGGTAGACACGTTGTCTTAGTTGCCTTTAATGTGGCAGGATTACATTGATAAAGATTAAAATCCGGCATACCCCCTGCATAAGAAAAAGAAAAAACATCTTGTAGAGGATGCAGACGTATAATCCAAATACAATATACATTATTGGAGACAAAGTCGTCTATAATGGTCTAGCGTATCAGATGTTAACTGCACCTGGTATTGCTGGAATTCCTCCACCAAATCCTATGTATTGGACATCTATACCCATGCCGGTACACATGGAATTAGACTTTAGTGGTGCATGGTCTTGGAGTTTACCTCTATGGGGCCTAGCATTACTTATTGCATACTTAGGAGTAATCTTTTTAGAGACACCAATATATGAAGTATATACCGGTGCCTTTCCTGTAAAAACAGGAGGGGCGCTTACAAAATCTAGGTCCAGATAATAGATATGGATGCTATGTCGAATCTTCAACACTATGTTCCGGCTATTATTATAGGAATAATTTCTATTATAGCTATTTGTACAGTAGCGTTGCTTATACCTCTCAATTCAGTACCAGCAATTTCCGGTGTGTCTATTATATTTGGACTGGCATATGCTCTGTCTTTTCTAGGATGGTTGATTGCAGTAAGTTTTTATAAGAATAAACCTGAAGAACTTACTTGGTTAAATACACACTTAATGTTCTTGGTATTTTTTCCAACCACAATTGCTGCCACAACGATGAATGTGGTTTCTATTCAAAATGCATCCAATAATATATCTTAGAGTTAAAGCACTGATTAATTACAATAAATAATGGTGTATCCAATTATGTTTGTTGGACCGGCACGGGTAGGTAAATTGACACAAGCAAGAGCAATGTTAGGAGCAAAAGGTACCCCTGTACTCAGAACTCTGGCTATAGGAGACTATATGGCCCGTTATTGGGAATTTTCCACTCATATGGAAGTAGATATCTTAGACTTGTCAATGATGGATAAACAGATTCTTCCCGAAATTTTGGTACAGCTTCTTTCAACTCGTGATGTACTCGGTTCCGGCCGTAAACTGATGATACTCCGGCATATTCATGCACTGTCTCCTCCGGCAGCAGTACGTCTCCGAGCCTGTATGGAAGAACTTGTATGGTCCCGTGGTGCACCAGCCATGATTTGGTGCACTGCACGTGTTGTAAATCATGTTGTAGTTGGACTCTTAAATGGTTTTGTATATCTTCGAGTGTCTAAGTTTACCACTGACAATTTCCAGGAAAAAATTGCTAAACGGGTCGGTGCTACAGTAGCCCCTCCTACGATTTCATCGTACATAGCCGATATGATGCGCCAAATGATTATAGCAAAAGATTCAGTGCCTGGACATGATACAATTAAATGGATTCGGGCCCGAGTGTATGAATTGTTGGGTCTGATGATAACCGGTTCAGAACTAACATCATGTCTCACTTGGTCCACAGTTCGACTTGCGGCAACAGGAGCAATATCAGATAAAGAGGCTACTAGAATTATAGATGTCTTATCAAGAGTTCGATGGGTTCCATCATATAGAACTCCACTGATGTTAGAAATGATTATTGCTGCAACATTTAATAGTCTTAAATCAGTGGATTAACAACTATAGTAGGTCTTATTTGTTGTTCTTTGATGGCTCTATTCCTATAATAACAGATAGTAATTACAGCAATAATAAAAATTACAACAGTTGCCACGCCTCCTATTATAGCAGACGTATTACTGGCTTTGTACGAACCAATCTTTAAATCATTTCCTGCATATAGTACTTGACATCCAGTATCTAAAAAAAGAGTCATAAGCTCGGCTCCAGGTATTGGATGTTGACATGCAGTATCAGAATATAGTGTAATAGCATTTATTAGTAAGATACTTTTTTCTGCACAGGTTCCAACCGTTGTGGTCCATGTAATACACGAGTCGGTACAAACCAAGTCAGAGCATTTTGTTACTGTAAGTATACTCATATCTACTAGGTATCGGCTAAAAACTTGACGGCTTAACAAGTGATACTTTTGTTTTTAATGTCTAAGGTTCCTGGCACATATTATTTCGAGTATCCTACCGGCTTTGTTCCTTCTGCTCCTCCATTTACGACATGGAGTGGTCTTCTTATTGTAGACCCTGACTCGGTCTATGCAGAGCGTCTTCTCAATAAATGTGGTGGTACTGTTATGACGGGGCCACTGACTAATAAACTGAAAGAACATGATGGTAAGAATGTAAAAGACAAGGATGGTAATGATATAATGCAGTCATTTGGTTCTGCCGGTTGGATTAGTGGATTCTGGACCGCACCTGAGGATTGGACTGAGATGGCTGCGGGTCGCGAAGATATGAAACCTTATTCTAAATAATTACGAATAGTAACTTTTACTTTATTCCAGTATGTTGGAGGTGCAGACATTAATGATTTATAGATATACCAGCCATCTTCTTTAGGGTAAACTGTTGATTCAATTGGTTTAATATTAGTTGAAGAAACAAATATGAATTTTTGTTTAATTTTATCATACAAACAGGCTTTATATATATTGTGTGCCTGATCATAAAAAGCAACTAGAACTTCAAAGTTTTCCAAGGGTCCAAACATTTTAGTTGTTTTGTTTTTACTAGTAAGTTTAGGTAGTAAGTCATTTAGATTACTCTCAATACAAATCCATGTATTTGTTGAATTATCTTCTGGTACAGGAATCTCTGTTAATACTAATGCTTCTTCTTTTGTAAGACACAGAACATTAGTTTCAGCGTAGCGGGGAATATCAGTGCTTGTATAAAACTGATACTGTCCTGGAAAACGTTTTTTTTTTCTACTTGCTTCTCTATAAGCCATTGGTATTAGTATTGATATTATATTAGTTCAACTTTATAGGTAACATGGACGAGTATGTAAATCTTCTTAAGTCTACGTGGTCTAACATATGTCCTGCCTATGTCCATATCTCACCTGATAAGACACAGATGCTAGCAAAAATGGCTGAAAATTCTTTTGATGGTGGTCGTACTTCGTCATGGGTCGCCTCTATTACACCAATCTGGATATCTGTTCGAGCAAAAAATAAAAATCATACAGTGCATGTTGTTACAGATAGACATGATGTTATGAAAGATGTGGAAAAAGGTCTTAGTATTATGGCTTGGCTTACGGAAAAACCTTTGACGTGGTATTGGTGGGACCATCCATGGGACCGTTGTCTACCTGCTGGCATCGATCCTGGGCCCGAACATCTGAATGGAGGATGGGCTGTTCCTGGTGTTCCCGAAGTACATGTTTATCGCAGAGAAGAGGCATTAAAGGTAATGATTCACGAGTCTATACATGCACTTCTTTTGGATGTAAAACCGGCTCTGGTGGAGCCGGTACGCAATCGTTTTGAAACGTTGTTTGGGCGCCAACTCTGGCCTCACTTGGGTGAATGCTATACAGAACTGATGGCAGAACTCCTATGGTCAGTTGTCCAGGATGTACCCTGGTCATCACAGAAACAATGTTCTCGTAAACAGGCGGGACAAGTATGGGCGCGTATCTATGATGCAACGGCAGATGAAAAAACAAATGTGTTTGCATACTATATTTTAAAATGGGTCTTGATGCAGCACGAAGAGGTTTTCCTCGGGCCGAATCATTGTGTGACTCTTTGGTATGACTGGTTTATGGAGTCTCTTCCTGAACTTGAAAAACTCCGTCTTAAATACAAGGACTCTGAGTCTGAATCTATCAGTCTAGCTATGACATGCGTAAAGGATTTCTAAAGGTCATTAAAATTAACTTCAGGCATCTTTTCAGATGAATAATAAGGAACATGATTACTCGATGACTTAGATACTACTGCAATAATCTTAGGATATTGCTTCCTAGTTCTTCCATGTCTCGTATCTTTTCGTAGAAGGACTGTTGCACCAGGATAAACATCCTCAGGTTTTACAGCCATACGTCTATCGGAATTACGGCCAATCTTATATTTCTTAATTCTGCCATTAACATCTACGTTAAACTGATTTTGCTGAACTCCACGTACACCTACTACCGTACCCTTAAACTGCAAAGGTACATTTGAACTATTAGTTGCACGTCTTTGGTCCTTACGTCTAGTATGTCTGGGCATCTTTCTATTATTCACATATTTTTTAACCAAGTAAAAGGTGAGCTTAGCTTAAACGCAGGGTACCAACAATTAATATATACAAACCATGGGAATTAGAGGTCTATCAGGATATTTAAAGTGGAAGGTACCGGGAGCAAGAAGTACAATAACATGGTCGTCGTGGACAAATAAGAAATGGGCAATAGATGTCTCTTGTCTTTTATACAGAGCCCGTTCGGCTACTCTTGAACCAATTACAGTTATTGCATCGTTGTTGTTTCGTATGCGCCAGGCTCGGATAACTCCCATCTTTGTCTTTGATGGAAAACCGCCGGCATCTAAGTCAGATGTTCTTGATCAGCGCAGAGGCCAACGCGACCAGGCCCAAAAAGAGATTTCTGAACTTGAACACATCCTAGATGTTAGTGCCATGTCACACATGGACAAGGCTATGACTGAAAAACGGATTGCGGACTTAACGGCTCGCAATCCGACTGTAACCAGTTCTGACAAGGACTTGATTAAACAACTCTTATATGGTGCAGGAGTCTTGTTTGTGTCGGCTTCTGGAGAAGCTGATGATTTGCTGGGTTTCTTAGCTAGGACCGGTGTGGTCCAGGCAGTAGTATCTACAGACATGGACATGTTAGGCCGTGGTGTTCCTGTATTAATTGTTCCTGAGACTCCTGATACTTCTGTTCTCACTGAAATTGATACGGAGATTATTCTTGATTCGTTGGGTCTATCTTATGATAAATTTGTTGATGCGTGTATCTTAATGGGCACTGATTATACAGGTAGTACATTTGTTACACGTCCTCCTAACATTGCGGTAAATGCAGTAAGACAGGGTAATCCGTTTAAAGGTCTTGATATGTCTTTGATAGCATCAGCTACAGCTGGGCTTAAGGGAGACGGAGCTACTCTGGAAACACTGTTGAATCCGGTTCAACTTGCAAAGTTTCAGAGTGGACCTCCACCGAGAGAATCTGAGACATTGGCCCGTATGGCAACTGAATATGGCTGGCCACCCGCTTGGATTCTATTTTAATTCATGGCATACTTCCCATGATTCTTTGTTGCGCAACATTTCTAGAAAATTAAACTCGTCTGTTGTAACTACCAGGGTTTCATTAGAAATCAGATTTCCTGTACCATAATTGTATAGGATGTCTCCTATCTTTTTTCTCCAAAGATGACCATAATATGTTACGTTAAGTTTTAGTTCTAAGTCAATCGCTTCTCTTTCATTCAAAATGAAAGAAGTGTTTGAATCGGTAACTGTCAACATATAAGACATTAATTTTAGATATTCTTTATATACTGATTTTTGCCCATAAATGGGCAAAAAGTATTGTCAATTGACTTGGGACGCTCTTTTTTCATCTCGTTTACGAGATGAAAAAAAACGGTCCCTCGTTCTACAGCAGGGCTGTAGAACTTGGACTGATTTTTATTAGTTCGTATTTACGAACTAATAAAAGCGGTCCTCGCAGGGATCGAACCTGCGACTTTCCGGTTAACAGCCGAATGCTCTAAACCAACTGAGCTAGAGGACCATATCTATATATTGTATTTAAGGGGTGAAACCTTTAGGGAGGTTTTATCCCCTTACTTGGCCACAGGCACGGCCTTCACGTAGTGACGGCTGAGGTAGGTCTGAAGGTTCAGGATGGTCAGCTGAGGGTCCGTCTCCTTCAGGCTCAGAAGCTTGCGAAGAGGGGCATCAGCCTTAATCGTCTGCTTCTCCATCAGGTTGTGGCTACGGGCATAGGCCATTACTGCCTTGGTCACGGCAGAACGGCTCACCTCAGATGCCTTGGGCAGAGCCAGGAAAGAGCACAGCTCCTCAGAAATCTTCACGGGCGTGGTGAAGATGCAGGGCTTCTTGGGTGCACCCTCTACGGCCTCGGCCTTGCGACGACCACGGCGGTCGGCCTTCTTCACTACACGGGTAGCCTGCTTCTCCAGAGTCTTCAGGCCCACAAGAGCCGTCTGGAGAGTGGCCTTCAGAGCCGTTAGCTGCTCAGTCAGCTCCTCAATGCCCTTTAGGAGCACAGAGCCGTCAGAGGCACTCTCGGCCTCCACTACGGGCTCTACGGTTGCAGGAACTACGGCGGGTACAACCTCTACCTTCTCGGCCTTGGCCTTGGGAGCCTTTACCGGCTTCTCAGCAGGGAGAGCAGGAGCAGGGGCAGGGGCAGAGACAGAAGCAGAAGCAGTAACCGTCTTGGTGGTCTTCTTGGTGGCACTCATGATACTAGCACTGGAGGTATTATTAGAGGACATGGAACGCGAATAATTACCGGGAAGTGTGATACAACCTAGTCAACTTTGGGTTTCAATAGCCAAAAGTTGCCTCAAACCTTTATGCTTATTGTATACTTTTAGTAGGAAGAATGATATGTTCCAGTGTTCGTTCTATAAAAAACCAAAATCAACAATGTACCGCCAAAGTAGTTATGGGAGAGTGGTGTGGGAAACACAAGACGAGCCAAATTCGATTTGTTCCAGTTCAGCGAACAGATCCTGTAAAGGCCGTAAATAAAATTAAAAAAGCCTGGTCATCCTGGCTAGCCAAAAGATGTGGGCCACTCCTCCATTACAAGTCTGAATCCAACAATCCATTTGATTTCTTCTCGTCAGATCCTATTGAAGAGATTCCTCTCAAAGATTTTATATCTTTCGTAGATACCGGCAAAGGCTATATTATGGATATTAAGTCAGTCGCATCACTTCTGGAACATACCACCAAGACTGCAGAAGAGCCAACTAATCCTTTTAATAGAAATCTATTGACTCCAGTATTTCTACGTCGAATTATCCGCCATAATGGTAAAAAGAAACCCGAAGTATGGGTCTCATTGGAGGGAGTGTCAGAAGCCCAGAAACATGCATTAGCTGTAACAGATATTTTCAGGGGTCTGGAGGATCTGGGTAATTATACAAATCCTGATTGGTTCATTGGACTTTCTCCAGTCAATCTTCAACGCCTCTACATTGAATTGGCAGATATCTGGTATCACCGTGCATCGTTGACTTCGGTGGACCGTACCCGTATTGTTCCTAGTCCGGCAAAAGTATTCAAATTCCCCGTTACTACAGTACTGATTATGAGACCCCGTGCTCTAAAACCACTTCTGATAGAGACATGTAAGATGCTTATTACATCTGCTATAACCAAAGGAGATAGACAACTGGGTGGAATGTATATCTTAGGAGCACTTTCACTTGTTTCTGATGATGCGGCATCGGCATTTCCGTGGCTCCTGGAAATGTTCTCGCCAGGCGTGACACATGTTGTTAATGGACAATTGATGCTTGCACATACTTCGGTACTGGCTTATTAAAATTTATAATGTAAGTCAAAAAACTTGACAGTGACCGGGCCCGGCCCGGTCAATTGACCATGCACGATAATGACATCATGTATGGACCATGGACTGTTGATACATGTTTGAGCGATTTTAACAACAAACAAATTCTGGCAGTATCAGATCATGATGGTAAACCCTCAGGATATTGGATAATCAAAGTCAAGTCCGATAAAGACTCTAGTGAGTTGAAAGAGGTCAATGAACTTCTGAAAAACCCACCGCGAAACATGATTGAAGTACCTGGGTCAATCCATCAACGATTTGGCCAAACAGAGACTAAGATATGGTACGCAATGCGATACTATGATGGGCATCTTACAAAGGCAAATGCTGACAAGTGGTGCGAGGTAGCTGTAGCATGTATCCAATTCTTGTCAGACTTGCATACGGTACATCGCAAAGTGTACATGGATTTTCGACTTGAGAATATTCTTGTCACAAACAACACATTTGTTGTTGCTGACTATGAACTCGTGACACAGATTGACACAACTAAGACCAAGGATGAAGGACGAAACAGGGCGTGGTATTTCTATGCCAAGGGTGCCGAGCCAAACAAATGGCTTTATTCGTGGCGCCAAGATCTTGTTGGTTTAGGTTATCTTCTGGTAGAACTTACGGCTTCTCTGCCATTTTATGATGATTTCATGGATCGTCGCTTTGGTCAACGTGCAAATCACAAGTCGACCAAAGATATTCTTAAAGGACGCGATGTATCTATTCGGGCTATGGCAAATCCTGTATTACAGAAGTACTTAGCACTAATTAAAAAAATACCATGGAACTCTTTGGCCCCACCACCGGTTTCATTTTACTGTGAACTTGAAGACTTGTTTTAAGCATAAACTCCAGGAGTAATTGAAATAATTTCAGAAGGAGTAGAGGTTTGTCCATTTTTGACTGTTGATACTCGGAAATTATAAAGAGAGTCAATTTCTAGATTAGTAACTACATAAAGTACTACATCGCCTAATTCAGCATGTTCAGATATAATCCATGTAGAAGATGTGTCTAGTTTATATTCAATTATGGTATCGTCTGCTACTATATTATTAATCCATACTAATGCAATTTGCCCTGTTGAAGGTGTACTGCCAGCTAGATTTGTCGGAGCAGGAGGATACGCTTCAGGAGTTGCCTGTGTAGTAGAAGGAGTTGATGATAGTCCATTTTTGACTGTTGATACTCGGAAATCATACAGTGAATTAGTCAGCCCAGTAAGAGTATATGAATCTGCATTGCCTAATTCGGCATGTTGAAATGTAGTCCATGTAGAAGATGTGTCTAGTTTATATTCAATTATGGTATCGTCTGCTACTATATTATTAATCCATACTAATAAAAGTCCTGTTAATAAAGGTGTAGCTAATAAGTCTGTAGGAGCAGGAGGATACACAGCTATATTAGCAAAATTAGAATATCCAGATGTTTTACTACCAACAATAGTATACACGGCAAAAGTATTTATTCCTGCAGATATATCACGTACAATACCTCCGCTGACATCACCAGTAAATTCTATTAGATCTGTTAATGCTTCTCCTTCTAATAAAGATACAGTAGTACTTGTTGGAATTTCATTATTAGTCCAAGATAAAAATACTGAACTACTATCTATAGCAAATCCTGATAAGTCTGTTGGCGATAACAAAAGAGTCGTAGCAATTGCTTCTCCAACATACAAAGATATTGTAGTGGCTGTCACAGT
>Ga0209550_10001791_pt1 | contig 20654 bp, 24 predicted proteins | sample LauGreSuBDMM15SN_2_FD_187567 | JGI IMG/M metagenome (GOLD analysis project Ga0209550, IMG submission 187567) | Freshwater lake microbial communities from Lake Michigan, USA - Su13.BD.MM15.SN (SPAdes) (version 5) | ecosystem: Environmental > Aquatic > Freshwater > Lake | place: Lake Michigan... | reverse complement strand
CTGGTGATGGTCTTCTTGAGAGAATGCGTATTAGATATGATGGATATGTCGGGATAGGGACGAGTGAGCCGACCTATTTGTTGGATGTGAATGGAACAATCAAAAACTCAGGCGGTGTTGTAGCATCTTCAGACCGTCGTATCAAAACCGACATTGTAGATGTAGAAGATGATTCAGCTCTACAACTTGTTAGGAGGTTGAAACCCAAGACCTATACCTACCGAGATACAAACGCACGAGGAACAGAACCTGTCTATGGGTTCATCGCACAAGAAGTGCGAGAAGTATTGAACTATTCTACTTCCCTAAGTAAAGACGCTGTTCCAAATATTTACGAAAACGCGAATTTAGTGGAGGACATTCTTACCTTTACAACATTCAATACAGCAGACTTGGTTAGGGATGTGTCAGGTGATTTGTTTACTACACTTCGTATAAAAACCCCCATGGATTCGAATGAATCTGTAACTATTCTTGAGGTGATAGATGAACATACCCTGAAAGTAGACCTATCCAAATTACCAAAGGATGCTTCAGGTCAGATTATTCCTTTTTCTCAACCATTCGTCTTCGGGCAGGAAGTGAATGACTTTCACAACTTGAACAAGGATGTCATCTGGACCGTCTCCACTGCGGCTTTACAAGAAGTCGACCGGCAGCTTCAGGCGGAGAAACAAAAGGTCTTGGACCTACAATCTACTGTGTCTTATTTACAACAATCGCTTGCGACAGTATTGTCAAGATTGGATATATTGGACAAAAGAACGGTATCCTCTGCTTCTGAACCCGCACCTGAACCCGCTTCTGAGCCTGTGGCTGAACCCGCAACTGAACCCGCACCTGAACCTGTGACTGAACCCGCAACTGAACCTGCTTCTGAACCTGTAGCCGAGCCTGTGACTGAACCCGCAGCCGAGCCTGTGACTGAGCCTGTGGCTGAGCCTGTGGCTGAGCCTGTGACTGAACCTGTGGCTGAGCCTGTGACTGAGCCTGTGACTGAACCTGTAGCTGAACCTGTAGCCGAACCCGCAGCCGAACCTGCTTCTGAGCCTGTAGCTGAACCCGCATCTGAACCTGTATCTGAGCATGTGGCTGAGCCTGTGACTGAACCTGTAGCTGAACCTGCTTCTGAACCTGCTTCTGAGCCCGTAGCCGAGCCCGCACCTGAACCAGCACCTGAACCCGCATCTGAACCTGTATCTGAGCATGTGGCTGAGCCTGTGGCTGAGCCTGTAGCTGAGCCTGAACCTGCTTCTGAGCCCGTAGCCGAGCCCGCACCTGAACCAGCACCTGAACCAGCACCTGAACCTGCTTCTGAACCTGTGGCTGAGCCCGCAGCTGAACCCGCATCCGAGCCCGCAGCTGAACACGCATCCGAGCCCGCACCTATCCCTTAAGATAATATCCCAACCTATTCTATATTCTATGTTTAAACAATTCCAGACTCTCATACAGTCCAATGGACCCATGAAAACGGCGACAGACGGTGATTGTTTCTTCGACACCATGCACAATGTCACGGGACTCTACACGAAGCGAGGGTGGAGACAATTATTAGGCAAAAAATTATGGAAGAAAAAGGTCTTTACTCAGAAAGAATACGACCACTACATGTACACCCACGAGTGGGCAGACTACCCAACCGTCTACGAAGCCGTCCGCTATTTACAACAACCGTTTTGCGTGGTCCAGCCCGAATATCCAAACACGGTCATGTTGATACGTCCGGATAAGGTAGATTGGAAACAGACGAACATTGTCTATCTCATTTATGACAGCGGAAACCATTTTACGTCTTTCCTAAAGCCTGTAACACCGCCTGAATTAGTGAAACGATTAATCACGATGGAACGAGTCGATATGCACGAAGAGGTCGATGAACTAATAGTGACCCATGGTAAACTCTTTGATTTACTCTACGATACGGTGAAAGAGACCAACATTGAAAATTTTATGCGTCGTTACGAAGACGCGGAAGCCTTACGATTAAGTGAGGAACGCAAACAATCTAGAGTGTCTAGACAGACTCGAAGAACCAAATCAAATAAGCGGACCCGAAAGTCACATCAAAGATAGTATAAGTATTTGAATACATCGTATCTTAAAAGAGATAACATGTATAGAATGATTAGATTAGATTAGACTTGTTCTTTGGTTGAGGTCGGGGCTTCGGGATACCATTTCGCATAAAACGCAACAAGTCGTGTCTGTTTTCATTGGCCTGTCGTAGTTTATTCGTCGATTGTTTCATCCGGTTCAGTTGAGTTTTGAATTGTGTTCTGACTTGGTTCATGGTTCCGATAGGTATGGCTTTCCTGGTCATCGGCCTCGGTCTGGGTTTGGTCTTGGGCGCAGGTCTGGGAGTAGTTCTACGCGTGTACCGACTTCTGGGTCGATGAACAGGTCCAGGGATAGGTTTTATCTCTATTTCTTTCTCTTTTTTCTTCGCAAAGAACCAGTGCATATACTTTAACCAGAAACTTTAATCCAAGGGTAAAAGGACGTTTCGTCCAACATGGTAAAAGGACGTTTCGTCCAACATGGTAAAAGGACGCTAGTCCAACCTGCGTAGGTCCTTGTACCGAATTTCATGGGTCTGCGCAAGGGTAGCAGCACAGGTCTTGATCCATGGAGCAATCCCGGCGAGCAAGGCACGTGTTTGCTGATGGGCATCCTTAAGCAAGACCGCAATCTCTCGGTCTACATCTTCCCTATATTTGTCCGAAGCATGGGGTAAAAACAGTTCGTTTCCCATACCGAATTTGAGGACCATGTTTTCGGCAAGTCGAGCTGCCTCTTCCAAGTCTCTGGACGCACCTGACGAGCATTCGCCAAGGACCAGTTCTTCCGCCACACGCCCCCCAAGTAAAATCATCAGGTCAATAAAGAGTTCCTTTCGAGACATCAATGGACTGCCGCCCGCCACAAACTGGGTAAAGCCCAGGGTCTTGGGAGACCAAAGATGAATACAAACTTTGACAAAGGGACGATTATTCATGAATCCCGTCAACGCATGACCCATCTCATGAACCGCAACCTGATAGATTTCGGCATCGGTCAAGTTTACCTTTACAGACTGATAACCACCCAAGATACGATTGCTGACTCGTTCAAGGTCTTCTTTCATGACCAGTGTTCGATTTTGTCTCAGTGCGTAAAGCATGGCCTCGTTCAGAAGGTTTTCAAGTTGTGCGGCTGAAAAGCCCGGGCTCATGTCTACCAGGTCATCCAGTGTAACGTTCAGAGGCTTTCCGTACTGGTGAATCTCTAAGATACGTCGACGGGTTGCGTCATCCGGCATGCCCACGTAAACCTGTTTGTCGATACGTCCTGGACGTGTTAAAGCCGAGTCCAACAAGTCAGCCCGATTCGTTGCGCCGATGATAAAGACCCCATCTGCTGACTCGAACCCGTCAAGCTGTACCAACAATTCGTTTAGGGTAGAGTCTTGTTCCGCATGCTGCGAATTGTCCGAACGCTTTTTCCCGATGGAGTCAATCTCGTCAATGAAGATGATACAGGGAGTGTTCTTTTTAGCCAGGGCAAACAGCTCACGGATACGCGCCGGACCTACTCCCACGTATTTCTCCTGAAATTGGGAGCCAGAAACCGCAATAAAGCCTACCTGTATTTCACCACTGAAACATTTGGCCAGCAAGGTCTTTCCATTCCCTGGCGGACCTTCGAGCAATATCCCACGTGGTACACGTACATTATACTTCGCATACTTTTTGGGGTGTGTTAAAAGGTCGGCACACTGCATGAGTTCTTCTTTCACCAGTTCGTATCCACCCACTTGTTCAAACGTGGACGTACTATGTACCACTTTAAATTGTTCAGACTGTTCTGACTGTTCGGACCCTTGATTTTTTCCGCGAACTTTAATCTCGACTTCAAACTCTTCTTCGTCCTCATCCGGTTCTTCTTCTTCGAGCGCATGAAAAAAGAGGTCAGGGTCTGTCTTGAGACAAAGCCCTGTCAAGCTTTCAATGGTCTTGCTTTTTTCCGTCAATAAATCCTTGAGTACCTTCTTGTATCGATTGATGCGGTCGTCAATCTTGCGCAAATTCTCCTTGTCTCGAGGATTGTCATTGTATTTCAAAAACGTATGGCTTGGACGCATTGAAGGTCTCAGAAAAGCATGACTAGACATCGTCAAAAAAAGGATAGAACGCATTCTTCCTCTTATTTCTTAGAAGTATTTATATCCTAATCTGTAACATTCCATTCAAATACTTATATATCGAACGCATAGTCAGCCGCGTCATTCTGGGTCGGCCAATCGCTTGACGTTCTTTCGTGATTCGGCTTCCTCGGGGGTGATGACTTTCAGATTGGTAATCACCTCTTTTTGGAACATATGATCGACGTAACCCCCAACCACTGGGTCAGGTTTGACGTAGGTGTCCCCCACTCGGTTCCAGTAGTCGTGGACATACGCGATAACCTCGGGTGGAAACTCTCTGCCATACATGCCGTAGTCGTCTATTTTCTTTGCTTGGGGGTAATTCGCATTCAACCAGTCCATTTTGTTGAATCCCAAAGAAGAATAGCGGGACGTTCAATTTTCCCTTTTTAGAAAAAAGGGAACAAAAACGGTTAGAATACATATAAATTGTTAATATCTACTTAGGATACACTTATGATTCATTACTATTCTAACCGTTTTTATTACTATTCTAACCGTTTTTATTACTAGTCTAACCGTTTTTATTACTAGTCTAACCGTTTTTATTACTAGTCTAACCGTTTTTATTACTATTCTAACCGTTTTTATTACTAGTCTAACCGTTTTTATTACTATTCTAACCGTTTTTATTACTATTCTAACCTTTTTTGTTCCCTTTTTTCTAAAAAGGGTATTAAGGTTTCGCATCATAATAGTTAATGAAAATTCATGTACTCGGCTCACGATGTGTAGGCAAAACTACGTTACTTCGATTACTTACAGGAGAGTGCTTTCATGAAATATACGAACCGACACTAAAGGATATCTATTACGACACTGAAATCGCCAATATTCGTTACGAAGTCTGGGACAGTAGCAACAAGCAATTCACGGATTTTACAAAGGCGGACCTGGTGATTTTGATGTTTGATGTGACCCAGCCATCTTCGTTTCAATACGCAAGAAACACTTATTTACAAATCAAAGACCAAGTCCCAGTCTTGTTCATGGGAAACAAGCGAGACCTGGCTACACGACAGGTCTATCAGCCTTGGCTACAGGCATTGCCGGAACAAGCTCTACCCATCACGTATTTAGGATGGTCACTCAAGTACGACTTTGACCCAGTATACTTACGCTACAAGATCGTAGAGGCTTTAGACAGATGGTAAAGAACGGACCTGCGGTAAAGAAGTCGCGGTAAACGAAGTCGCAGTAAACGAAGTTCGATATAAGTATTTGAATGTCATGGTGTTCAAATACTTATAATTATACTTATAATGGATTACATAATCGACGGAAACAGCGGACGAATGACGCGGGCACATTCCAGAGCCAATTCACGATGTTCTTTTTGGGTGTCTTCGCCGCATCGGGCCTGAATGTAATGCATCCACGAACGAACCGTTCCATTGACGTAGAGCCTGGAATGGGTCATGCCTTCCGGTAGTACTACGCGGGCTTGTTCCTTCGCAATCCCGTTCTGTACAGCCCACATATACGCTTTGTGCGAAGCCACTGAGACTTCTTGTTGCATTTCGCGCCAGGTTTGAGTGAGGGCGGGGTCATCCGTCTCGACACTGTTCTGACGGTTTTTGTTGTCCTGTAGACGTGCCTCGCGCAGCGTACAATCCATGCTAGGTGTCGCATAACGCTGGGAGAATTCTTGAAAGGAGAAAGACCGATGACGCAAAAGCTGTCGCGCAATATCTCGGGTCGTCTCAATCTCGAGACAAATATTCACCATTTCGAAAGGAGACCAATGCTTGTGCTGAATTAAATAACGTACAAGTTTATCATTATTTAAACCATTTTCTTGGCTGGTAGGGTTTGAGACCCGAGCACAATAGGCAATCTGGTCCTCCAAGGTGCCCGACATTCCATCGGGAGAACACGACGAGTGTATAAGAGTGACCTTCATCTAGTTTATTATCTTAGGGTTTCTTTAAACCTATATTGTTTATCTTATCCGTCCCATGCGATACTGCTGAGCAAGTTCTTCGGTTCGTCTCTTAATATCCGCAAAGTCCTCTTGTCTCCGTCTAGCCTCTTGACTAGCAACTTCTTGATAACGTGCCGCATCCGCAATGGTTCTTTGAATATGCATGTGTTTACCCATCATTTCTTTTTGTACATCCTCTACCCGTCTCGTGGCCGGATGAACAACCTGGTTTAACAATCTTTGAGCGTTTTCTATAGCCTGTTTCTGTATGTCTCTGTAACTGTGATTAAGAAAAGCACTTGTTTCAAGTGGTGGACGTTGGGGTTGTTTTTGTTCTTGTTTGTTCGCAAAAGCACTTGATTCAATCGGTAAATGTGAATGACCCAATGGACGTAAACCTTGAAGATGGGGGCGTATTTTTTCTTGTTCCGAATTCTCACTCGCATTCGCATTCGCAATCGAATTCGCATTCGCAATCGCATTCGCACTCATATTGTAAGATTGTCCTTTAATAGTGTTACTCTCTGGATAAAACGCATACCCGAGTGAGGTCAGTATCATACTAATCGCAGCACTAAAAAGACCAAAAATATAATTAATGTCCCCTTTTCCTTTTTTCATCCACATATCAATGTCTAATTTTATCCGCGCGTGTTCATTTTTAAGTTGGTCCATGAGTTCTTTAAATTTTAATTCATTTACGGTCGCAACACAACCAGGCATGTCAAATAGAGCGTTTGCGTTGAGATGTGCTTTTGCGATACGAACCGCCACGTTATCCGCACTCGAGGCAAATCCAGATAAGGTCGACCAAGACCGACTCTTGAATGAGGACCAACGACTCTCTTCCTCTACCGGTACTTCTACCGGTATTTCTACAGGCTTTACTGGTTCATGATGTCTGATACTTTCTCCCAAGCAATGGTCTCTCACCTGTTGTTCTAGACCTTCTGTATGTTTTTGCGTGAGGACGCCAACAATTCTAATTGCTTTCAATGAGAGTTTGTTGGTGAGCTCAGCCAATTGTGTATTTGGTTGAGTGACCCATGTCATGAGGTTATCCTGCGTAATCTGGACCATCATCGTTTCTTTCCATAATTCTTCTTTCTCTAACTCGTGTCTCGCTCTGTTCAAGAACTCATATCGTCCTGTGCGAAAGGGGTTTTGTGAGTTCAATTGTTCGACAGATGAACGGGTCAGTAATAAGGCATAGACAAAGAGAAAAATACCTGGAAAAATAGCATACTTTCCAGCCACCTTGGTCGAGGTACGAATGGAGAGCGTACCACCCTTCATTCGACTTTGTTTCCCGCGACTCATACTTTGTTTCCTGCGACTCATACTTTGTTTCCTGCGACTCATACTTTGTTTTCCGCATGTATAATGTAAAAACTTACTCAACAACTGCTCTAGTCGAACCGGGCTAATCGTTGCCGCAAAGTCGGGATACATAATCGCCAAAGAACTGATGATAAAACAACTACACTCGCTGATATAAGCTTTTTGAGCCTCGCCTAGTTTCGGAACTGGATTGGATGATTTTTGAATAAAGATACTGAGAACCTTGTTTATGTTCGCATGAGTAAGATGATGTTTCGATCTAACAGCCCGCTTTGATTTACCCATTATAGATAAATAATATTATTTTTTAACTCTATTGTAAGTGTAAGATGAGTAAAAATATAAATAGTTTTCGAGAAGTGATTCCTTTTTTAAATAAAAAATCTCTAATTGTCTGCGACATTGACTATACACTGGTCGATTACGGGAAACCTTTTTTAGAATTTTTAAACGAAGTCGCCGAAAACGAAGTCGCGGAAAACGAAGTCGCCGCATACGAAGCCTATGACAAGTATATCCATACACATACCCCTGTACCAACCGACCCCGTAGGTTTTATACAACTGATGAAAGAAGTCTTACACCAAGATTGTAAACTTATTTTTGTAACATCTCGTCCATCTTATTTTGAGGCTTTTACGCGAAAGGAGTTTACTACTTTGAATCTGGAATATGATTTCTTCGAAGTCTATTACGTGGGGGGACAATCCAAGGGAGAGTTTTGTAAAAGATACATAACAACTAAATATGACCAAATTATATTGATTGATGACTATAAAAAAAACATAGACTCCTTTCACGACTTGATTCCGGAAGCTAAGACATTTCTGTTTAAACGTTCCTGAATGCGAAGGTCAGGAAATCGTAGAAAGGTATCTTCGTCTTTCATAGCCTCCGCTAGATGAGCAGTTTTTGATGAGAAGCATGTTGCGCAATACCTGCGTTGGTCTTTCACCTCGCACGCACACACTTGCCACACAATGGTGTAAGAGTTTTTAGAATGTTCCATCTTGTTAAGGTTTCAGTGTAGAAAAGACTGAGTTCAATTTTTATATTGGATTAAAGATTTAAAATGTATATAGATAAGATGTCCTTGACTCTAAAAATTGATACTCTTTTAACAGAGTCCAGCTCGACAACCATGGACTTCTCAAAGAAAACGCGCGACGAACTGGTGACTCTCTGTAAAGAAAAAAACCTCAAGGGATACAGTGGAAAGAAGAAGGACGAACTGATAAAAATGGTATCAAGCGAAGCAGCCGCAAGTGAGACAAGCGCAGCCGCAAGCGTTATAAGCGAATTATCCCTGGATTACACCGTGAAAAATGCGTTTGAGTTTCTCGAGACGGATGAGAAGACGTATCGTTGTATTTATCTCGACCCTCCTTATGCGAGTGGGAGGGATTACAAGTTTGCCGAGAAAGACGAAACTGCCGCATTTACAGACAAGTTTACACCTGAACTCTACAAGGTGTGGTTGTCTCGATTGGTCGGACTCTGTAAAAAACGTTTGACCAAGGATGGAACACTTTGGTTTCATATTGCGGCAGAGTATTCCTTTATTCCTGAACAAGTGCTTCATACAGAATTCAAAGACGTAGAAAAGAATTTCTGGAAGAAATCCCATGGAAAGAATACGGTGAAAAACAAGATGGGTTCTGTCATTGATATTCTATTCAGGTGTTACAATTCTACACCGATATTCAATCTACAATATGTTCCACTAGACGCATATTACTTTGAAAATTCTTATAAAAACAAGGACGAACGAGGATTGTATGCGCTAGGTTCCTTGCGGTTTGACAAGACACGGTCAGGAAACCAATACGAAATTGTACACGAAGGTATACATTATAAATGTCCGTATGGGTGGAAGGTGAAAAAAGAAGAAATGGAACGGCTTATTTCCGAGAAAAGGATACACTTTGTCTCGGCGAATGATAAACGAGAGAGTAACTTATACAAGAAGTTATACAAAGACGAATGTAAAGGGAAGCCTCTTTCAAACTTGTGGGATGACATTTCCTATATCACGCGCAGTCAAAAGGACCCTCGAACCTATCCCACTCAAAAACCTCTGAAATTACTTCAACGTATTTTACAAATCTCGAGCCATCCAGGAGACTGGGTCTTGGACCCAACCGCAGGGAGTGGAACGACCGGTATCGCATGTAAAACGCTTGGTCGTCAAGGTTGTTTGATAGATATCAATCCAGATGGAAAAAAAATATTCGAACACCGATTGACGTTAGACTTAGACCTTGTCGAAGAGAATGGCGATCTTCCCGACGATACGGTCTAGGTTATCGCCAAGATTATGTTTTTTCTTGTATTCCGTGACAGAGGTCCGGATTTCTTCTAGTTCAGCATCAACCAAATTCGATTCTCTGAAATCCAATACTTTTTTAGAGAGGATGCGCGAAAGGGAAATCGTATCTGTAAAATCCAGGTCCACATCTCGATATCGTTCACTTAGGTATTCTGGTTTCACCCCATCCTCAAGCGTATCGTTTTTTTTTGAATTACAGTGGACACACAAGGTCTGTTTGTTGATGATACAGTCTGTACCACCCTTTGCGATGGGGAGGATATGGTCTACCGCCAATTTATCGACGCCACCGCATGTCTCACAAGCAGACTTTTTTTTGTATTTAATCCCGTCTTTGTCCGGCATAAAGATATAATCACGCAGACCTCCATTCCCTTGACTATTCCCACTCGAGCACTTTTTACAATGGTTATGGAGTCCGCATTCAATCGTAATCGAGACAGGAAAGTCAGACGGAATCTTGGATATCTTACAATTAGAGCAAGTTTTTGTTTCACCGTATGTAGTACGATACATCTCGTCAATCTCTTCTTTGGTCTTGTCTTGGAACTTTTCGCGACACCGTTTGATGCGATTCATCCTGTAGTTCTTTTGACAGGTGATACACGCACCTTGAACCTTTGACCCATTCAGATAAAACATTCGAACCGGAAGCATCCGTTCTCCTTCATGTTTGCTGTCAGAACATCTCGACGTCGCACCCATCTTTTCAATTTCCTGAAAAGAACTATCTTGTGTCTTGGATGTATTCAATCCTAGATTCTTCGTTTTTCTCTGAGTTTTCATGTTGCGTTATAGACAAGTACGGTATAGTTCTATACTCAATTTTACTAATGGAATACGATTAAGATTAAAATAAGTATTTTAATCGTATTCAACAGAATTGTTCTTAACCAGAATCGAACTGGTGACCTACGGCTCATAAGACCGTCGCTCTAACCAACTGAGCTATAAGAACAAGATATCACAGGTGGGATTCGAACCCACGAAGCCGAAGCACCAGCTCTTAAGGCTGGCCCATTTGACCACTCTGGTACTGTGATATACATAGGTATAGACCGAATCTTTATATTCCTTTTCTTATCTATCTTCTTATCTTCCTAGTATTCTTCTTTTTATAGGCGTTATAAGGGATAAACTTCTGATTGTTTCGTGTCATCTTCATGCGTTTCTTTTTGTAGTCTCGAGGTACACATACATAACCACAAAAATCAGTGTAATTGAGTTCACCATATTTACGATTGGCCTTTTCAGGGTCTAAAATCAATTGGTTGTCTGCGTCATATTCTGTGCTGGGTTTGTAGCCGGGTTTGTGCGTCCAATAACCTTCGTCATTCAATCTATAGTAATGATAATCTTTTTTAGGTGCCACCACAATCGCGCCCTTGTACATGTCAGGAGGACAATATTTGTCTCGGCTACTGGGAATAAGGTACGGGTTGTCGGCCAAGGTTCTCTTGACAATCTCGGGGCAGTTAAAGTCGTCGTCTTGTAACGACGGAAACCCTGCTGCGTAGCCAGGCTGAGACCGTCGACAATAGGATTGTTTCTTCAGCTCTTGTACACAAGCATCATGCGCTGTTTTACTATGTAAGTTCAACAAATAAGAATAACAATTATGACTTTCTCTTTCATGGTCTTCTCGGTTAAAACTACGATTTTTTGCGGTAATGTTTACATTCGTATTCTTATTGAATCTCCTTTTAGGCATATATTAACGATAGACAAATAGACAATTTAAGTATAACTGCGTAGTTGATGTTTTTAAAAAAGAAACATCATATATAATATAGATGGAGGAATTCAATGTGGATGCCTTAAATGCGTACGAGTTGCGAAAACTGTTTACCAAACACAGTGGTTTAAATTGTCTTAATGATTTCACACTTCAAGACATTGAGGACAGTAAAAAGAGAATTTTTATGAAATATGGATATACTCATAAAGAAATCATCGAACGCGCCGCACAAAAAATCATCGAGGACAAATTCTCTATGAAGAATCCGCAAGCCGTCGTGGTAAAAAACACGGTTCCTGACAATCTAAATGCGAATTACAAAAATACCATTCAACGACTCATCATGGTCGACTCTCAATATCGTCCCGACCTTACGAAAGAGGCCACTGATTTTATTGTCCCCTTAAATGAGAAGATTGTGAATGCGGTTTCTCTACAAATCATGAATTTACAAATTCCTTTTACCTTTTACAACATTGAACAACGTCGGGCCAATCACGTGTTTGAAGTCTCTGGCGTGAAGATTGCCCTGAACGATGGATACTATACGCTGGCGACTCTCATCCCAGCCATCAACCAGAAAATGGTCGCAGCAGGGATTACCACGATTACTTTTTCCGTACCCAGTCCAACGACGGGCAAGGTCACCGTCCAGGGAACCGTACCCTTTACCTTAAATTTTACGCCCACGGGTACAAAAATCAATACCAATCTAGGCTTTTGTCTCGGGTTCCAGAAAATCACAGGGTCCACGGTGATTTCCACAAATGATGTCGTAAATATCACCTATCAAGGAGCCAGTGTTTACGAAGGCAACAAGGTCGCAATGGCTCCGATGATAAAATATGTATCGATTGTGGTGGATGACTTTAACAATAGTCAGACTGCTGATACGATGGTCTATTCGAGAAGCGAACAACAGATTGCTAAACCTTCTTCTTATTTTACACAAGAACAAGGACTGAACGAACTTACCCCAGATACTTTTGATGCCTATACAGATGTTCCACGTACACTCACCAAGTCTCAGCTATATACCCGTGCCCAACAGAACCAAGCCAAGAAACAGTTGTTCTTACAAAATACGAGACAAGAGGTACATGCACCTGACCAGATATTGGCTGTGTTTCCTTTTGACGCAAACCTGATATGGGGACAAACTTATTTCACAGATGACTGTAAATATATCCGCGAGTACCACGGACCCACTTCTCTCGAGAGACTCCATGTTCAAGTGTACGACGACAGTGGTTATTTATTGGAACTGAATGGTCATAATTGGTACATGACCTTGATGACCAAGAATTTATACAAGTATTAATACACGGTACACGGTCTTGTCCGTGTGGACCGCTTGGCCTCCGGCCTGGATAAGTATTTTAATATAGTGTGGAGTAAATAGGTCTTTGGCCTGGATAAGTATTTTAATACAGTGTGGAGTAAATAGGTCTTTGGCCTGGATAAGTATTTTAATACAGTGTGGACCGCATATATAACAACACATCCGGCTTACCTATTATGGTAATAATATACAATCCCGGCATTTTCTCGGGCGTATCTTTATCGAAATAAACAAGATAAAGATACGTATTTAACTACGATAATCAACCTAAGATAATTAACCTAAGATTGGGCCGGAGGCCACGAAACGCAGTGCCTTAGGGGCGGTCCACACGGACAAGACCGTGTATACTTAATTCATACAAAACTTCTTAATCTCTTCCTTGGTCCTAGGGCCGTCGTATTCAACCGGGGCACCGTTTTTGATAAAGACAATGGTTGGGAAACCCTTGACATTGTATTCGTTTTTCAGTGCTTCTTCCTCGGCGGTATTTCCTCCTACATTGACACGAATGGGTTGAACACCTAGTGGCTTGAGCTCGGGCGTAATCTCTTCGTCCCACTCAGGCATGAACTTCTGGCAGTGTCCGCACCAGTCCGCATAAAAGAGAACAAGGGTCTTCTTGTCAGCCCCCACCTGACTAGAGAATTCTGCCGGCTTGACATCCGTAAATCCCTCTTTTAAATACGTGGTATAGACGTAGTAGAGAAGAAACAACAAGACAACCATGACCATGAGACGAGGCAGGTTGTCTTTTGAAAAGAGAGACATCATACCCTTCATTTGTTTTTGCATCGACTTCATTAGAATATCTTAATATTTTAATTAGGTATTTATCTGTCATAAATGACATCCCTCAGAAAGAGTTCGACCATAGGCTTCACCACTTTTTCCCCAATCATAAAAAAGAAATCCGCAAGAGAAGGAACGCCGTCTATCATGTATTCTTCGGGTCCAAACTGCCGCAGTGGATTGGGGATATTGATTCCTATAATTTTGGGTATCATCAAGAGAGCACCCAACAAGATAGACAATACACCCGATAGACCCGAAATACCTTGTATTGTCGCATTCCACAAAGGTGTGACCACAGCATTCAACGCAGAACGAATGGCCTCGGATAAATAATACAACACGATACCCACAATCACCAGAATGAGTAAAATAATCAACGACGGGCTCATCACGATGAGTGTATAAAAGAACCATACCAAGAAATTAAAGACGTACGCAAAGACCAAATAGGTCAATCGAGCGGTTACAATTCCAAATACAAGAATACATGTGATAAAAATGTCCATGGGGCAAAAGGTAGCATCTTTCGCGGTCTTGTAAATGACAGAATATAAATTGTAAGTCATTCCATCGGCTACCTTTTCCAGGAAGGACTGTTCTTCGGGCGGGGAAGGAATAGACGGTATAGACGGAAGGGTCGGCAAAGACTGAAACGCCTGTTTTATTCGCTCCATAAACTATAGTAAGTAAGTATTTTAACCTTTTAACCTTAACGGTTTTTAATCTTGGTTTCATTCAAATAAATGAAACAAAGTGAACGCTTCATGTAGGTTTCGAACCTACTACCTTGCGGTTAACAGCCGCATGCTCTACCGATTGAGCTAATGAAGCAAAGTCTAAGGGGGGACTCGAACCCACAATCTTCAGATTAGAAGTCTGACGCGTTATCCATTACGCCACATAGACAGATATAGTTACCTATATAATTATACATATAACTCGTCTTTAATTTGTTTTAATGTTGATTTTTAAATATAAATTGTTTATTTATCGATAATATCTTCTTTCGATATAGTAGATGATTTTGAAAAAAGGTATCATTGTAGAAACCGTAAACGATAAGACGATGACCCGCGAAATGACCGAGGATGAAATCAAAGGAATGTTAGGACATTTACGGTTCAATACAGGCATGTCATTGCCCGACCAACTCATTCATGATTTTATGTCAGAGTCTCGGATATTACCCACGTTCAAAAAGTGTATGCATTTTAATCGGGATGATTTTAATAAAATGATTAAACCATTGAAACCTCGAAAGAAACAACCCAAAGCCAAACCTAAATCTAAGATGAAGAAACGGTCCGATAGACCGAAGGCAGTGAAACGAAGTACCGTAAAACGACGTAGCGTAAAACGAAGTAACCGTAAAACGAAGTAACCGTAAAACGAAGTAACCGTAAAAGAGTATAAACAAAAGATATTAAACCCTAGAAATGTACACTTGGTACACATGCTTTCACGGAATGTTCACGTACCTGGTCGGATTGGGTCTAGGGTTTATCATGGTCCCTTTATTTATACGCCAGAAGCTTGTCTCAGAAAGTGAATCCAAACGGATAGACGATTTTTACGATGAACTCTTTATCGAGTACAAGTTCATCCAAGAACTAGAGGATGCCCCCATGTCGACCCTTACCCTAGAAGAGTTAATCGCATTGAAACACGAGGTAACTTATTACGAAATACCTCGTCTACACTATAAGGTTCACATGTTTTACGATGTAGAAAAACTGGCGTTTTGTTATTTTTCAGCAAATGAACTTTCCTATAAATACGCGGACATTGTATGTCGTCATTATGTTCTTGAACACAAGTGTAAGCAGGTGTACCTCTTTCCAGAGGAGTCAGTCGAAACTGAGACAAAGGAGGTTGAACAAACGGGTCCATTTGTTACCAAAAAAGAGAGAAGCTTTTTGAAAAAGGAATTGAATAAGTTTATTTATATGGGAAAGCACGAAAAGCCGGTGAGTATTCCAGAGATTAAGCCTATTTCTTTTTTACAGTTCAAGAATATCCATCAAGCTTAAATAAAATTGAATTATTTTGTATTCTTTTCTTTTCTTAAAGATGGACTCTAAGAAAAGAACTACTTCTACACCTACTTCGTTAGAGCCTACTTCGTTAGAGGCTACTTCGTTAGAGCCTACTTCGTTAGACCCATTACAAGCCTACCTGGACCAGATGGGTCCTTTCGACAAGGTTGTTCTGGAAGTGGCGAAGAGACAACTGGGAATGTCATTTGACATGAAACGAAGTATTGGGTTTTTGGATTTCATGAAAGATAAAAAGTAATAGCAATCGTATATTAAATGTTAAAATACTTATCGGGGTCATAAAGGTATACCGTATAGGTTTTATCTTTCAAGGTTACCTGTTCGCCTTCCTTTAAAGGACACAACCTCTCGTTACAAATAGAGAATTCTTTTTTTATGGGGGTGTAGTCTACTCCGGTCCATGCGCTGTAACCCTTACCTATCTTATAGAGGGGCAAAACCATGGGCCCGTCGACCAATTCACCAACCTTCACTTTACTTGGGCGAAGAACAACAAACAAGATCATCGTTCCGATAGTCAATAATCCAAGGAATAGGAACAGTTGCATATATTCTTCAAGGAGAATATTTATGGGACACTATATGATATAATATCGTAACATATCATATGGTTCTGAAGTTTTTGTGGATACTCTTTTTCGTGGTTTGTGCGGTAGTATGGACCCGAGATAAAAAGGAACCGTTTGACATGAAGAAAACAACCGATTTCTTTGAGCTTGTAGACCCATACATGGAAGAGGCGAAACGAGTGTACATCGGGTTAAACAATACAGCTGCGATCATTCCGAAAACCCGTTCAACTATACCGTCGCTTCGATGAACTCTTCTGCTGTAATTTCGCCGGTTTGAATAAGGTTTTGTACCACCTTGGCCATCTTGCCCGCATCGAACACTCCGTCGTAAGGCGGTCCATATTGTCTCAGATAATCGCGAAACCAGGGCTTGAGTTGAATGGACAGCTGAAGTGGGACCACGGCATCGAACGCGAAATGAGTAATGTTCCTTTTTTGTTGAATGTAACTTTCCAACATCGAGGGTGTATCTAATATGGTTTGGAGTTCATAGGTTCTCTCCTGCGATGTCAACAAAAGATTGTTGGTTTCCACGCTATGACCAAACCCCGTCAAGACGCTGTTCGTCATGTCTTTGTAGTTCAAGAACATTTTGTCGTCGATATCCTTATCGTAGTCGTATACAACGCCAGAAGCATCTGTGAAGCTTTGGATACGGTCCGCATAAATAATATCAAAGTTTAAATTCTGTAGAATCACTGAATTGAACTGGCTTTTCGGGAACTGTGCCTCCATTTCAGCAAATTTTCCTTCCGAATAGAGTAAAAGGGCATTGGTCAGATTACTTAGGATATATTCGTAGTATAAAGTGTATCGATATACACTACGTTTCAGGTCCAAATAGTTCCCAGGAATACCTTCTATACTGATGCCGATAGCACTCGACAACTTGGGTGCGGCGGAACAAGACGCAATAATCATATACTAACACTAGAGAAGACTTTGTAAGACTTAACCCTTTAACCTATTTAATTGATGACAGTCTCTCTCATGCGCAGGTAGACCTTGTAGGCACGGTGGTCCTTGAGTGAGTTGTTACCCAGGCCATAGGAAGAGGCACTCGTGATTGATGCGCCTTCTGGGGTCTTCAGGTTGTACTGCACGCGAACCGCAATCAAGTCGTTCTCGCGGAAGGTGACATGGAACCGGTTTCTACGGTACGACGTGTTAGCATCCACAAAGTACACCTCGTCGATTTTGTTATTGGAAAGGTCGGTCAAGAACTGCGTCTTACGTGCGGCGTTCGATACATTATTGGTTGTGTTCAAGTTCAAGAAACCAGTGACCAAGTTTTTCGTGGAGAGTGCGAGTTTCAGTTCCGTGCTCGAAGCCGCCGATACGGTAGAAAGATTGATACTAGAATAAGAGCAGTTCGAGGCGTTGGTAATGTAACTATTGTAAATGTTCTGAATACTCGTGTTTTTATTGGTAATCGCGTCACGCAGGACCTGCTCATTGTTGAACAAATCCACCGTGGTGGCCACGTATCCACCCGTAATCTGGGCAGCCAAGTCAACCACGAAATCCTTGGATACATCGTAGCTGTTGTTGTAGTAGCTCGGTAACAAATTGGTCGGCAACACGCCTCTCGCACCAATCTCCGTGTAGGTAATGCTCGAACTTGCGAAAGGAATACCGGAAAAGCAACTGCTCACGTTTCCTACACCATACTTCACATCTAGCGCGCTGTCGATATCTGACACATCATAGGAGTCTGACCAGAAAGCAAAGAGCTTGTTAAAGTTCGCAGCCGAGACATCAATGATCGAGATGGCGGACACATCCGTAATGGTCGTAAACGAGTAAGAAGGTCCACCCGAGGCATCGTATCCCTCAAAGGTAGGAATCGCAGTCATGTCTCCAGAAGCATCGCACACTGCTAAATCAAACAAATAGTAGTTTGTATTTGCCCCGTCCTTGAACGTGTAAAATGGAGAGTTTGAGATGGTGGTAGACTGCGTGAGAGAGATGGTATTCAAACTCGTAATCAGTGTTGGGGTTGTTCCTGTCGTAGCCATATAACATATTAAAATATTAAATAATTATAAGTTAATGTTCCAAATATTTAAAGAATTGACAGAACGTATCCAAGATAAAAAAGAACAACCTGATAAGGATAAGGAGAAGTTAACCTTTGAGGAATTTGCCGAATTATTTCAACAATGCCCTATACCTCAAGTAGAATATACAAAACATTTTGAAGCATTTATCCAGACACTCGAGGTGGAGGATGAAGGCTTTAAAGAAGACCTAAAGAAATGTTACGCTTTATGTTCTTATAGACTGGACCGGGCATTACGCCCTAAAAATCCTGAACTGCCTGATATTCCTAAAGCCGAAGAAAAGCCCGAAGAAAAGCCCGAAGCCAAGGCCGAAGAAAAGCCCGAAGCTAAGCCCGAGACAAAACCCGAAGTAAAGATGACGGGTGGAAGTCATATTCCCGCATGTATTACTTCTATTCGACTAAAAACAATAGCCTCTAAAAAACGCGATGATGTATTTCGTGAAATTACCGGCTAAAGAACAAAAGGTTTAACAGGAAAAGGTTTAAATGGATGCGCATATTTCCCGTATTTAGAATATTTTTCAAGAAACCCTATATAGACACGTTCAAACTGTTGTTTTTTAATGTTTAGTTCACTGTTCACCACACTGATTTTGTTAGACGCACTCGTATATGTGTAACGCGGAACGTCCATTGATAAAGATAAAGTTAATTCATTTTGCCTTTCTTCTTTAAAGTTGACGCCATCTTCAAAACTTCGCTAAAGGTTTTACTCGGGTTCGTCTTTTTGACTTTCATCACAAAGAGGTTCCATGAACTCAGCTTACGCTTGCCCTTCTTAGCGGTCTTGGTTCTAGGTTTCGCCATTGTATATTGTATTGATATTTTAATACATGAAATAATATGAGTGAAATAATAGTATCCCTATATAATGACAACGTACAATGTATCCACGTTGAACGCAACAACCATTGAGGCTGGTACGATATGGGCACAGAACATAAGATACATTGGGGATACAAACGGGTCGTATTCACTTAATACATTAGGCGATTACGTCTATCGTGAACTTAACGATACCAAGTTTATGAATACAATTACGACTTACCTAAATACACAGACCTATCCTAATTATACTTATTTAACGAAACAGACCCTGGCTATCTTGCCGCAAAGTCCAGATACACCCGTGAACGCATCGGACCTTACCACCAAGGGGTATGTCGACACACAAGACCTCGACCTTAAAAACAAAACAAACGCAAGCTTTTCTCTCGCATCCACTTCCCTAAACAATCTTTCAACAAGGGTCACGACTGACCTAGCTCAGAACAACACTACCTTAACCAACGTATCGAGTCGTATCACCACGGGGCTGTCTAACTTGAATACAAGTCTTGCTACTTCTATAGGTATCTTAACCCAACAAATCCTGGATGTACAAACCTCTGACACAAACCTCTCTTCTAGAGTATCTACAGAAGTTTCGAGACTATCGACACAGTCCACGACCGATTTTAATAATCTGAATACGCGTATCACGAGCGAGACGGGTAATCTCTCTTCTAGGTTCACGACCGGGCTTGCTACATTGACCACTCAATCCAATCTGAGTATGTCGAATGTTTCTACAAGACTAAATAATGTATCTTTGTCTCTTTCGCAGACCGTGATGGACGTGAACAATCTATCCTCGCGAGTGTCACCCTTGTTAAACCTCCCGACGGAGGTCTCAAGTGTATCTTCAAGAATTAGCGAACTAAATGCGTCTGTGAAGCTTATTTCAGGTGTTTCGGACTTGACCAGTTTTATCAATCAAGTCAGCATTCACACGACGGAACTTTCAAACTTGTCGAGTAAAGTCACTATCAATACTTCCAACATCTCTGAATTATATACTAGACTTGGAACAGGTGGTTCAACTGACTTGACCGCAGTCAATACCAGCATACAAAATATAAGTAGCAGACTAAATACATTCATTAGTCTAGTGAATACCTCTTTTGCTTCTACCGTGACCCAATCAAATGCTTCACTAACGACCATTTTGAACGCATCCTTTACTCAACTCAATGCGTCGGTCACCGCAACCAACTCCATCGTGAATGCGTCCTTCAGCAATACAGCCAGTAGCTTGTCCCTGTTGAACGCATCTGTTACCATAACCAACACGAGCGTGAATGCGTCCTTTAGCAGTGTGGCCACTAGCTTTTTAAACTTGAACACATCTGTTACCATAACCAACACGAGTGTGAACGCGTCCTTCAGCAATGTCGCTACTAGCTTTTTAAACTTGAACACCTCTATTTCTCAGACCAACGCGAGCGTGAACGCGTCCTTTAGCAATGTCGCTACTAGCTTTTTA
>Ga0209550_10001790_pt1 | contig 20658 bp, 19 predicted proteins | sample LauGreSuBDMM15SN_2_FD_187567 | JGI IMG/M metagenome (GOLD analysis project Ga0209550, IMG submission 187567) | Freshwater lake microbial communities from Lake Michigan, USA - Su13.BD.MM15.SN (SPAdes) (version 5) | ecosystem: Environmental > Aquatic > Freshwater > Lake | place: Lake Michigan... | reverse complement strand
CAGATGAAAATCTGCCTTAATATATCAACAAAGAATTTTTAAAAATACTTATTTCAGCATAGCAATTCCTTCACCTATTTTGAAACCATTTTGGTAAACAATGAAGCTGTAACTTCCTTTTTCATATTTATCTGTTTGCTTCAAATCAAAACTAATTTGTTTGATTTCACCTTGCGTATATTGAACATCTAATTTGTTTGTGTACTCTAAGTTACCATCTTGTCTTGTTCCAAAAGATCCTGAATCTAGTGTCGACTCTTTAATAACTTTTCCAGCTGGGTCTTTTGCAATGATATACAACATTTTTGTTCCTGAAACTGCAATCCTGTTTTCATCCAACACAAATGATACCCTCAATTTATCAGCACGTTTTGCCCTCGTTGTTTCAGATTCTTTTCCAGAATTTCTTTCATTAATCGCACTTATTTTAAAAGATGATGCATGCAACGTAGATCCAACATCAACTTTGTCTTCTGCATCTTTTTTAGCAGCCTGTGTTGATGTTAGATTTTTTTCAAGATTTTGTTTGTCAGAAGTCAAATTGGCTTTATCTACGGTTAATTGTTGATTTTCAGCCTGCAACCTTTCAATTTCTTTAACGTAATCATCAATTTTTACATTTAATTCTTTTACCAAACTTCTAGCTTCGGCAAGGTCTATTGCACTGGCATTTTGTTTGGAAACTATGGCGCGGAACCTGCTTTTCAATATTTGCATTTCCTGGTCTTTGCTTTTCACCAAACTATCTAGTCCATTATTCGTTTGTGTCATGGCTTCTAACCTAACCATAGCAGAATCATACTCTTTTTGAACTTCATTTTTTGAGGAGTCTAGTGTGGAATATATTGCATCTTTCTCTGTGATTAAATTTTCATTTTGATTCTTAGTATAAAAGAAGTAAGCCCACGAGGCTATTATTGTAACGATTAAAAATAGAATGATGATACCTTTGTTATCTTTTTTGGAATCTGTGTTGGTTTCTTCAGTGGAAGGATAATTTGTACTCATGGTTTTAAAGATTGTTTATTACTATTCAAATTTGAATTGATAATTTTGATGATATTACAAAGAAAATGCTTTTTTTTATTTAAAATCATTGAAGAATGTTAAATTCCATCATTGTTATTTTAAGGCAAATTTTTATTACTTTTTAATGCTTGTTTTTTATGGAAGCTGAACAGATATTGATGGAATGGAAAAAAGGAGTGTTTAGTCCAATTTATTGGCTAGAAGGTGAAGAAAAATACTACATTGATAAAATTACAGAATATGCTGAAAATCATATTCTTAGCGCTGAAGACGCTTCTTTCAACTTAAGTATTTTATATGGAAAAGATTCAAAAATAGAGGATGTGATTAATACCAGCAAACGTTATCCGATGTTTGCCGAAAGACAGGTGGTTATTTTAAAGGAAGCTCAACAAATCCGTGACATTGAGAAGCTAGAACATTATGTTGAACACCCCTTAGTTTCCACCGTTTTAATTATAGCCTACAAAGATAAAAATGTAGATAAACGAAAAAGCTTTGGTAAATTATTGCATAAAAAGGTAAAAGTATTTACCACTAAGAAGTTGTATGACAATGAGTTACCTATGTGGACATCCAACTTAATTCGTGACAAAGGATTGGAAATAAAACCCAAGGCTTTGCAACTCATTGTTGATCATATTGGGAATGATTTACAACGGATTGAAAATGAAATAGACAAACTTAATATAAACCTTAATGGGAAGAAGCTTATTACAGAAGATGATATTGAAAATTACATTGGAGTAAGCAAAGAATTCAATATTTTCGAATTACAAGCGGCACTGGTTAACAAAGACCTGTTAAAATGCCTTACCATTGTCAATTACTTTGCATCTAATCCTAAAGCCGTTCCCATTCAAGTTATCATGCCAACATTATACTCTTTCTTCAGCAAACTTTATGTGGTGGCCCATGGTAAAGTAAGGGATGAATATGCCGTTGCTTCTGCACTAGGTACCAACACTTTTTTTGCAAAACAATATGTTGCGGCACTTCAGCGGTACAATGCAGCTGATGTTGAAAACGTACTTCTTTTACTCCATCATTACAACCTAAAAAGTTTGGGTATCAACAAGTCTGATATCGAAGATGCCGAGCTGATTAGAGAAATGATTGTGAAAATAATTATCTAGACATTAAAGTTTCATGTATTAATTCTATCTGTTTCTTGTCTGCATACAATTGCTCTTTCAATGCATTCAATCCTGAAAATTTCATTTCATTCCTGATAAATTGAATGAGTTCAACACAAATGATTTGTCCATAAAGATCTTCATCAAAATCAAAAATATTTACTTCTATTCTTCTTTCTTTCCCATTCACTGTAGGCCGATAACCTATGTTCATCATACCTTTTTTTTCAACCGGAAACTCAATTTTTTTTATAAATACATTTACGGCGTAAACGCCTGTTAAGGGTATGAGTTTTTCTGTTTCGGTTATGGCAAGATTCGCTGTTGGAAACCCAAGTGTTCTCCCCAATTGATCTCCTTTAATAACCAATCCTTCTAACTGATAATAATAACCCAACAACATGGTTGTTTCTAAAATTTTTCCTTCCAACAAGGTGTTTCTGATATTTGTAGAACTGATTTTTGAATCCTTAAGAACTTTTTCTGGAATTTCAACTACTTCATACCCGAATTGATCTCCCAAGCTTCTGAGCAGAGTGTAATCTCCTTTTCTTTCTTTGCCAAATCGATGATCAAATCCTATTACGATTATTTTGGGATGAAAATGATGAACAAGGAATTGTTCTACATAATCGGAAGCTTCAAGCTCAGAAAATTTCAAATCAAATGGAACAATTACCAAATGATCAATCCCGTTTTTTTGAAACAAGGCTATTCTTTCATCAAGAGAAGTGAGTAGAGACGGAGCGTCTAGCGCATGCAAGATTTTCCTTGGATGTGGATGAAACGTAATTACTACAGTTGAACCAGAAATTTTTTCAGCCTCAAACTTAAGCTGATTTAAAATAGCTATATGCCCTTTATGAACTCCGTCAAATGAGCCGATGGTAACAACCGAATGCTCAATATAGGGTAATTCATCTATGTTGTAATGTACCTGCATGCTTAATTTTTGCAAAATTAGTCTAAAAATAAGCATGAACATCGTGTTGAGAATATCTCCTTTTTTATGCTTGTCATGTCCACCTTCTAAACTAATTTTGCACTCTCTACTATATTTATGAGTTTATACAACAAAAGAGGCGTTTCAGCCCAAAAAGAAGAAGTTCATGCAGCCATTCAAAACCTAGATCAGGGGTTGTATCCAAATGCATTCTGTAAAATTTATCCAGATTATTTAGGGGGAGATGATGATTTTGTAAACATTATGCACGCGGATGGTGCTGGAACCAAAAGTATTTTGGCTTATTTGTACTGGAAAGAAACAGGTGATATTAGCGTATGGAGAGGCATAGCTCAGGATGCCGTAGTCATGAACTTGGATGATTTGCTTTGCATAGGTGTTTACGATAATATCATCTTTAATTCTACCATAGACCGAAACAAGTTACTTATACCAGGTGATGTATTGAAAGAAATCATTGATGGAACTAGCCAATTGTTCGCTTCTCTTGAAACAATGGGAGTGGGTATTAAATACCTTGGCGGAGAAACTGCAGATGTTGGTGATGTGGTAAGAACAGTTGCTGTAAACGGCACCATGACAGGCAGATGGCCTAAATCAAAACTTGTGACAAACGAGAAAATCACCCCTGGTGATGTAATTGTAGGCTTGTCGAGTTCTGGCCAAGCTACCTACGAATCTGCATACAACAGTGGTATTGGAAGCAACGGTTTAACCAGCGCAAGGCACGACATGTTCTCTAAATTTTATGCAGAGAAATATCCGCAATCATTTGATCCTGCATTGACGGAAGATGTCGTTTATATAGGCAGTCATAGGCTTACAGATATAATAGAAGGATTATCATCCGGTATAAATGCTGGCAAATTGGTGCTTAGTCCAACCCGAACATACGCCCCAATCATTAAAGAAATTCTTGAAAACCATTTTGATGATGTGCATGGGCTGATTCATTGCAGTGGTGGTGGACAAACAAAATGTTTGAAGTACTTACCATCTACGTTGAGAGTAGTTAAAAACAATCTTTTTGAAATTCCACCTGTTTTTAAATTGATTCAAGAAGCCAGTAAATCAGATAACAGAGAGATGCTGCAGGTATTTAACATGGGTTGTCGCATGGAAATTTATACAACACCAGAAAAAGCCAATCAAATGATTGAAATTTCTCAAAAATTTGGTGTTGATGCCCAAATCATAGGATTTGTTGAATTTTCAGATAAAAAATGCCTAGACATTCATTTCGATGGAAACTTATATTCTTTTGAATAAACACATAAATTTTCCGTTTAGTAACTTGTACCTTTACTTATAATCATTTTATTATGAATGAAGTAGTTTTAGAAATCCAAAATGCCAACATCTATCAGGGACAATCTTTGATATTGTCTAATGTAAATATTACTGTTTCTAAAGGTGAATTTGTTTATTTAGTAGGAAAAACAGGAACAGGCAAATCAAGTTTACTTAAAACGCTTTATGGTGAACTACCTTTAACAGTAGGAGAGGGAACTGTTGCAGGGTTTAATTTGAAGGGGGCAACATGGAAAACAGTTCCTTTTTTAAGAAGGAATATAGGGATTGTCTTTCAGGATTTTCAACTGTTGAATGACCGAAATATCTATGATAACATGAAGTTTGTTTTGAAAGCAACAGGGTGGAAAGAGGAAAAACAAATTGAAGACAAAATACAAGAAGTGCTCAGAAAAGTTGGGTTATCAACCAAAGGTTTCAAATTTCCATACGAACTTTCAGGAGGTGAACAACAACGTGTAGACATAGCCAGGGCTTTGCTGAATTCACCAAAATTGTTATTAGCAGACGAACCAACAGGTAATTTGGATCCTGAAACAACAGAAGAAATTATGAGTTTACTTTTTCAAATTGGGAAAGAATTTGGAACAGCAATAATCATGGCAACACACGACTACATGGTTATCAACAAACATCCAGCAAGAACATTAAGAACTGAAGCGGGCAGGGTTACAGACAATGCTAGTATAGAAGTTTAATCAAATCCTGGGCAGATTTTAAATCATGAAAGTGACTATTTAAATAGGTTTCCCTCATTTCTATCTCACCTATTTCAAAAGGCTGTTCAAATAATTCAATAATCTTTTTTATGAATTCGCTGGGCTCTTCTGCATAGTGTATAATCTCATCTAAAGCCTCAAGGGTATTTTCCTTTTTATTGGTTAAAATATGTCTTCCAATCATCATTGAATGTAGTATGGCATTGTCGGCACCATGAGAAACAAATGAAGGGAGTATATTCAATTGTGCTTTTTTTATCAATTCCATCATTTCTTTTTCCGAAGGATTGGCTACAAGACAAGTATGAAGCTGCTTATGAGCAGCTGCTTCAAGTTGGGTTGATGGATTTTCTCCAGCAATAACCAAGGGTAGATCTAAAGTGTTGTAAACATTGTTTAGCAGCCATAAGGCTGCATGCTCTGTAGCTTTTTCTGATAACCTGCCATGAAACAAACAAAAACTACCCTGCCCTTCAATGCTAAAAGGGGTAGGCATGCCAATAAATTGAGGGATGATGCTGTTGATGATTTGATGAGCAGATCCTGTTAATTCATCTGAAGCAATTTCTGAAATAGTGTTGCTCTCATTGCTTTTAATGATTTTCGTTTCATAAATACCGCATTGATTTCCTTCAATTGAAAGCCTTAACCTATTCAATGATCTTGGTAATATCTCAAGCAGTTCTTGAAAATAAATTTTTTGAGCACACTGCAAACGAATTAATGTTTTTCGATTGTTAAAATAACCCTGATATAAAAAAAAACTTGTTTGAATACCTTCAAATAAAATAGGATATAAATCTCTTTGTAAATTGATTATCAGAGATTTATCTGCATGAGAACTCACAGAATATGGTATTCCAATTGATATCCCTTTATGCCCAATATTTCGTTTATAAAAAAAAACCTCTACACAATGCTTAATTGAATTGTCATGAACATCCTCTTTGTCTGTGTATAAATGAAGGTGAATGTTGATTCCAACACTTACTAGGGCTTTCGTCATCCAGTAAAGATCTCCACCTCCTTCATAATCAAATGGCCTTGGATTGAAATGTGAAACAATATGTAAATGGTTGTTGGTCAATGATAATGATGTGATTTATGTTTTTGGTGTTGTATATTCAATATACAATAGATTAAAAGCAGTTTTGTTCAAAGTTTGTTCAATTTAACTGTTCAAACTGATTCTGCATTAACTTTGTTTTACAATTATCAAGAAGTAATGGAATCATCATTTGAAAATAAGCAAGATATCAAGCCACTTAGGCCTAAATTTTTAACTTTTTTATGCTACCTAACTATTTTTGGCAGCAGTTGGATATTTGTTCAGTCGATCTCAAGCCTATCCAATCCAGAACAAATTAGCCTCGAATTTTCAAAGAGTTTATCGCAAATGCAGGTTCAATTTGAAGATGCATTTAAGCAAGATCCTGCAACAGGAGAGAAAGTAGAACAATTAATCGTAAATGCTGCTGCAGTAAACTCAACCTCTAACATGAGAGACCATGCTTTCTTTGCAATGGTGTCTAATTTGTTAACCTTGCTAGGTGCAATGTTGATGCTCAGGTTAAAGAAAAATGGATTTAGGCTGTATTTATTGGGAACACTGATAAGCATTATTGCGCCAATATTGGTTTTTGGAGGCACTAATTTATTGGGACTTGCATTTGCTTTTTACGCAGGCTTTTTTGGCGTAATTTTTGTCATTTTATATGCCGTCAAACTTAAATACATGGAGTAAACCATTATTTAAAGCATTTCTTTTTTATTTTGGAATAAAACACTACTTTTGCAGTCAAATTTTCGATGCAAAATTAAAGATGAATCAAAAAAAATTGAGATGTCAAGCGTAACTAAAGAAAAAAAATCTTCCATTATTGCCGAATACGGTGGCAATTCAAAAAATACCGGTTCAATTGAAGGACAAATTGCTTTATTCACTGAGGAAATCAATGAAATATCAAAGCATTTGAAGGTGAATAAAAAAGACTTCTCTACCCTCAGAGGTCTGATGAGAAAAGTAGGTCAAAGGAAACGACTGCTTACCTACCTCAGCAAACAAGACATTTTAGGATACCGTGCTTTGCTAGAGAAGTTAGGATTAAGAAAATAATATTTTACTGAATCGTATTATTCCCAACTTCGGTTGGGAATATTGCTTTTTGGAACTATCCAAAAACAAATAATATGCTACAACAACCATTTCAAACCAGTTTTGATTTAGGAGACAACCGTGTGGTAACCATCGAGACTGGTAGGTTAGCACGTCAAGCTGATGGCTCAGTTACCATCAGACAAGGAAACTGCATTTTGCTTGCCACTGTTTGTGCAAATAAAGAACCAAAGGAAGGACAAGATTTTTTTCCCCTTTCTGTTGACTACCAAGAAAAATTTGCTTCAGCAGGAAGAATCCCTGGTTCTTTTTTTAAGCGCGAAGGAAGATTAAGTGACTCAGAAATTTTAGTGAGTCGTTTGATAGACCGTGCTCTTCGCCCGCTTTTTCCTGAAGATTATTTATGCGATGTTCAAGTTTTGATAACCTTAATATCTTCAGATCCTGAAGTAATGCCAGATTCATTGGCATGTTTAGCCGCTTCAGCTGCACTAGCTGTTTCAAATATTCCCATCAAAGAAGTTATTTCTGAAGTACGTGTAGCCAGGGTAAATGGTAAATTTATTGTCAATCCTTACAGAGCAGAGCTTGCAAACGCCGACATGGATTTCATGATTGGCGCCACGTCAAAAAACCTGATGATGGTTGAAGGTGAGTCAAAGCAATGTTCTGAAGAAGATTTCATCAAAGCCCTTGAAGTTGCTCATGATGCGATCAGGATACAGATTACTGCACAAGAACAACTTAGGGAAAAAGTTGGTGTTGAAGGAAAAAGGGATTATCCAAAGCCACCATCAGATGAGGCCATCCAAAATACAGTTAATACTTTTGCTGAAGCTAGGGTTTACGCCATTTCTAAAAGCGCAAGCAGCAAAGGCGATAGGACTAAGGCCTATGATGAACTTAAAAAAGAAGTAATAGCTCAGTTAGGTGAAGATGCAACTTCTGATCAAAAAAAGTTGGCTAAAAAATATTACGAAGACCTTAAGTGGGAAGTTATTAGAAACATGATGATAGACGATAAAATTCGTCTAGATGGTAGACAATTAGATCAAGTAAGACCATTGGACATGGAAGTTGATGTTCTTCCTACTCCACATGGATCCGCTTTGTTTACCCGTGGAGAAACTCAATCTCTTACCACAATTACATTTGGTACACCACTCGACGAATTATTGGTTGAAAGTGCAGCGAAATCTGACTATACAAAGTTTATCTTACATTATAATTTTCCAGCCTTTTCAACAGGTGAAGTAAAACCAATGAGAGGTCCGGGTAGGAGAGAAGTTGGTCATGGTAACCTAGCCCTACGTTCACTCAAACAATTGATGCCAGGTAGCGAATATCCATACACAGTTCGAGTTGTTTCAGACATCCTAGAATCTAATGGATCTTCTTCAATGGCTACTGTTTGTGCTGGTTCACTCGCTCTTATGGATGCTGGTGTTCCAATTGAAAAGCATGTAAGTGGTGTTGCGATGGGATTGATTACACGCCCCTCTGATGGTAAGTATGCAATCTTGACTGACATACTAGGTGATGAAGATCATTTGGGTGATATGGATTTCAAGGTTACCGGAACACGTGATGGAATTTGCGGAATTCAGATGGACATCAAAATTGACGGACTTAGCATGGAAACAATGCGTGAAGCGTTGGAGCAAGCGAGAAAAGGACGTTTACACATTTTGGATTCAATGTATAATTGTTATCCAGCAGCCAGGGCTGAGGTTAAGCCACATGCTCCACGAATGGTTAAGTTGTTTATCGACAAAGAATTCATTGGAGCTATCATCGGACCACAGGGTAAAATTATACAAGAAATACAGCGTGAAACTGGAACCACTATAAATATTGAAGAAGTTGGAAACCAAGGTGAAGTAAGCGTATTTAGTCCAGCTAAAGAAGGCCTAGAAAAAGCGGTAGCCTGGATCAAGGGAATCGTTTCTATGCCAGAAGTTGGTGAAGAATATGAAGCCAAGGTAAAATCAATCATGCCTTATGGAGCATTTGTAGAATTCATGCCAGGAAAGCAAGGTTTGCTTCATATCAGTGAAGTTAGTTGGAAAAGACTTGAAAACCTTGATGGATTAATGAAGGAAGGTGATTCAGTTAAAGTTAAATTGATTGGATTGGATGCAAAAACAGGTAAATTTAAGTTGAGCAGAAAGGCATTAATGCCCAAACCCGACTTTAATGAGGGTGGCTCAGGAAATTAAAAATAACTCAAATACAGCCGGTAGAAATACCGGCTTTTTTTATGGTAAATTATACTGAAATAAAATTTGAAGGCATCAAGCCAGGAGAAGTTGATATTCTTATTGCAAAATTATCCGATTTTGGATGGATAGGAATGGAAGAAATTGATGGCGGATTAATTGCTTATGCAGATGCAACTTCAATAAACATCGGAGAACTCAATCTGCTTGTGGAAGAATTAGGTTTATCTTTTTCCAAAACCAACATTGAGGAAAAAAATTGGAATGCATTGTGGGAGTCAAATTTCGAACCAGTTATCATTCCAGGAAAAATTCATGTTAGGGCACATTTTCACCCACCCTTAGAAAATATCGAACATGAAATTTTAATCACCCCAAAAATGAGCTTTGGCACAGGTCATCACGCAACAACCAGGATGATGATGAAGGCCATGTTGGCAATAGATTTCAAAGCTAAAACAACAATTGATTTCGGAACTGGTACTGGTATTTTAGCCATTCTAGCTGAAAAGCTTTTATCATCGCAAATTGAGGCAATTGACAATGACAGTTGGAGTGTAACCAACGTTGAAGAAAACATTGCAGCGAATAATTGTACAAAAATAACCATTCAATTAGGCACTAACTTAGATTGTTTTGGAGAAGCAGATGTATTGCTGGCAAACATTAATAAATCTGTTTTGTTAGAACATGTCTTGTCCATAAGAGAACACTTAAAACCCAATGGGTCTTTATTAATTAGTGGCTTATTAGCGGGAGATTATGATGATATTATTGAAAAATATGCTCCTATATTTGGAAATAAACATGAGGTTTTTCATGACAGCGGATGGATTGCAATCTTATTTACTACTAACTAATTAACAAATTAAGACAAAGGGTTTATTAATTTTTTATTAAATTTGTAAAGTCCTCAAACAAATTAAAAGAATGAATGAAGTTATTCTAATCATATTTGCTTACTTGCTGGGATCTATCCCCACATCCCTAATAATAAGTAAAACTCAATTTAACATCGATATTAGGGATTATGGCAGTGGAAATGCAGGAGCAACCAATACATTTCGGGTATTAGGTTCTCGGTGGGGTACTTTTGTCATGTTTCTTGATATGCTCAAAGGGGTTTTAGCCGTGAAGTTGGCATTATTGCTTCCAATTTATATTGACAATGATTTTGCACGCACTAATTTTCAAATTGGACTCGGCTTAGCGGCTGTAATAGGACATATTTTTCCAATATGGGCAGAATTTAGGGGCGGTAAGGGTGTTGCTACATTGCTTGGTTTAATAATTGCAATTTCTCCTTGGACAGCATTAGGATGTGTTGGCGTTTTTTTAATTGTCCTGTTTTTTACAAGATTTGTCTCTCTAAGCTCAATCATGGCCAGCATGGCTTTTCCCGTATTTATCCTTATTATTTTTAACGTAGATAACAATGCTTATAGAATATTTGCCATAGTAGTAGCACTCTTGGTGATATTAACACACCAAAAAAATATTGGCAGGTTGTTATCCGGTAGTGAAAGTAAAGTGCCAATATTTAAAAAAAGAGACAGAAGGAAATCCTCTTAATTTGATTGAATTCATTCAGTCAATTTTATGATACTTGTTGTTATATTTAATCATTTCCATTATTTGTGGAAAAAATGTTAATTTTGCTCTCTAAACCAAAACTACCTATTTATGCTCATCAACATTTTTGAAAGGCTTGAATTTGGTGATGAAAAGAATTTATTAATTCAAGGCATCCCTTCCACCCTTGAAAAATATTTTACAAAACTATCTTTTGCTAAAAATGTAACGCCTTTGTTACGTAATAGAAAAATAGATTTTGCGCTGGTGTTTGCCATAAATTACACACAATTATCTTCAATTTTAAAGGATGTAATTCCATCACTGCGCTCTGCAGGAAAACTTTGGATTGCTTATCCAAAACCTACTTCTAAAATTGTAAGTGATTTAAATAGAGATTGCAGTTGGGATTGTTTAATTCAAAAGGGGTTTGGTAAAATCGATGAAGTGGTTATAGATCACGTTTGGATTGCCATGCGTTTTTGTACAAATCACCTAGATCAAATAGTAGAAATTTGTGAAAAGGTTGATATTTCTTCTTTTAGTAGTGACGCCACTGTAAAAGATGTTCCAAAAAAAAATACTCAAAAAAAAGTTAGTTCTTCACTTGGGATTTAATCTTTTCGTATAAAGATTAAAGATTCATCAATATTTTCTTTTTCAAATACATTCTTAGACTTTACGGATTTTCGTCATGTTAAATTTACCAAACATGTAAACCAAAGGTTCATAAATCAAGCATTTATGCTACATTTGGGCACCTAAAAAAAAATAAAATGGGTATAGGTTGGATGATTTTTATTGTAGCAACAGCTGGGTTTCACATTGGTTTATTTGGGATGTTTAAAAAAGCCGGACTAGAAGGCTGGAAAGCTTTTATTCCCTTTTATAATACATGGTTGATGGTTGATAAGATGGAGCTAAAAAAACATTGGTTCTTTTTTCAATTAATTCCAATTGCAGGTCAATTTGTTACTATCTGGCTATGCATTAAATTTGTTGAACATTTTGGTAGATTTTCAGTGCTGCATCATGCAGCAACAGTCTTTTTCCCTTTTATTTACTTCCCTTATTTGGGATTTTCTAATAATGAACGTTATTCAGGAATAGCTATTGTTAAAAACTACAGCAAATCAGCAACAAGAGAATGGATTGACGCTGCTGTTTTTGCAATAGTGGCAGCAACTATCATCCGAACATTTATTTTTGAAGCTTATGTGATTCCAACTGGATCAATGGAAAAGACTTTACTTGTTAATGATTTTCTTTTCGTTAGTAAAACAAGCTATGGTCCTAGAATTCCCAATACCCCGTTGGCATTTCCTTTTGTTCACCATACATTACCAATAACCAATTCAGTTTCATATTTAGAATGGATTAAGCTTCCCTATAAAAGATTTTTTGGTGAACCAGTAAAACGCAATGATGTTGTTGTGTTTAATTACCCTGTTGGAGATACAGTAATCAAAGAATTTCAATCAGAAATAAATTATTACGATTACTTGAGGGCTTATGAAGCAAATGGCAGAACCCGCGAAATGCTATTTGCTGAAAGAGATGATATATTGGTTCGCCCTGTAGACAAGAGAGAAAATTTTATCAAACGTTGCGTTGCCATAGCTGGGGATACACTAAAAATCATAAACGGAATTTTATATGTAAACAATAAGCAAAATCCTATTCCTCCTGCTTCAGAAATGCCATATATTGTTCAGCTTGATGGGAAGGGGTTTTTCTCTGATGACTTTCTAAAAAAAGAATTGAACATTGATCCGCAAGATCCTGAACAACGTGATTTGATTGCAGCGAATAACAATCCTAACACTTACAGAATAACGCTTACTGAAAATCAAGTAAGTAAATTAAATGAGTTCCCCTTTGTTATCAAAAATTCTGTTAAACCTGATTTAAATTCAAGTGGTTTTGGAAATACTTTTCCTTACGACACCTTAAATTTTAAATGGAGTGAAGATAATTTTGGACCGCTTTGGGTTCCCAAAAAAGGTGAAAAAATTGAATTAAACGCAAGAAATATTACGTTGTACAAAAGATTGATTCAAGTATATGAAAATAATATTTGGGAACAAAAAGATGGCGTAGTATTTATCAATGGATCAAAAGCTTCCACCTATGAATTCAAAATGAACTATTATTGGATGATGGGAGATAACAGGCATAATTCACAAGATTCTAGATTTTGGGGTTTTGTTCCTGAGGATCATGTTGTAGGTAAAGCTTCCTTGATTTGGTTCTCATGGCAAAATGGACCTCGTTGGAACAGAATATTCCGTTTAATTCATTAAACATTATAACGTGCAAAAAAGTGATTTTAGTCAAACTTTTCATTACAACGTTTATATAGATGATTCTTTTTTGAGCAGTGACGACCAATCGCTGTTATTAAAAGCCCGCGAAACAGCTTTAGGCGCCTATGCACCTTACTCTGGCTTCATGGTTGGTGCATCTGCTCGCATGAGTAACAACTCTGTTGTATTAGGCTCTAATCAAGAAAATGCTTCATATCCAATTGGAATATGTGCCGAAAGAGTTTTGTTAGCAGCAGTTTCTTCAATTGCTCCAAATGAATCGATTGTAGTAATGGCCATTAGTTATTATAGCAAGGAAGTTGATTCTAGCTTTCCTGTTGCTCCCTGTGGAATGTGCAGACAAGCTTTAGTAGAATTTGAAAACAGATTCGAAAGGCCTATTAGATTACTTCTTTCAGGTTCATCAGGTGAAGTATATGAATTGAATTCAGCTTCTGTACTTTTACCATTCTCTTTCAATTCCAAAAACCTGGGCAAATAATTCAAACAGATTTATTGCTTACTGATCTCACCAGTTAAGTAAAGAAGTGTGTAAGCGGCTACTTGCGCACGATATTGAGCATTAATGAACCTATCCTGAGCTTCTATCAAACTCAGTTGTGCCTGCCTAAGTTCTATTGAATTACTTTGAAGTTTTCTGAATCTTTCTGTAGAAATCATGTTGTTTTCTTCTGCAAATTTTACATTGGTTTCTTCTATCTTAGAAACAGAATTTGCATTTTGATATTCTTGAAATGCAATTAATAAATCTCTTTGTAAGGATGATTTTAATAACTCAGTCTGAAGCGATTGTTGCTTTTGCTGAACACCATTAACCTTGAGTTGAGTTTTATTGATATTTCCATTGAAAATAGGAATTCCAATTCCTATGCCTAAATTTGGACCAAAAGTTTGATTAGTAAGGAAGAAACCCGCTCCAGCCTTTGTTTTTGTTAAATTGGTAACAGAACTAAGGGTTGCGGTTGGCATCCTCTGTGAATTTATAATTTTCTTGTCGATAAGAATATTAATTTTTTCTTGTTCGGCTAACAACAGTTGGTAGTTTTGCTTTTCTAATTTTTCAACCACATTTGCATAATTAATAACAGGGATAATAAATTGATCATCCTTGGCGATAAATAAATCATCCGGCTTTCTTTTAAGCATTGTGTTGATGCCAGCTCTGGTATTATCAAGTTGCTTGTAAATATTTTGTAGGTTAACCTCTTGGGCATTTAAGTCAATTTTTGCCTGCAACATATCTGTTTTTGCACCACTTCCTACATTAAATCTGGTTTCTGCAATTTTCAGTCTTTCTTTTGAAAGATCAATAATGGCAGTAGTAGCACTTAATTGCTTCTTTAACCTGATAATATTGTTATAAATATTCAACACGTCAAAAACAACCTGATCAATTTGCTGTTGTAAAGCAATACTTCCCATTTTCTCAATAGATTCAAACCGCTCTTTTGTAGACCTAACCCTCAAACCATTGAATACGCGCCATGAAATAGCCACATTTGTGTTGAAATTGTTATTTGAAACATTGTTTCGTACGATGCTGCTTCCGTTAGAAAGCTTTTGATTAATATTGGATAATGCTTCAGTATTGCTAACATTGGCTGTAATCAAAGGCCATTTGCCTGCGTTTCCCCAATTATTATTGATGGTTGCAATTTCAAGATCTGATTGTGCAATTTGAATCTCAAGATTCTGTTGTAGTGCCAAATTAACAGCATCCTTAGCACTAAATAGGCTGTCTTGTGACAGAAGACCATGACTCAATAAACTAAAAATTACTACAAAACTAAATCTCATGGGTTTCTCTTTTTTTCCTAGAAATATATGAATACAAAGCTGGCACAACAAAAAGGGTTAATACCAATGCAAATAGTAAACCACCTATTATAACTATTCCCAATGGAATTCTACTCTTTCCTGCAGAACCCAAGGCCATCGCAATTGGCAAAGCTCCTAACGCTGTAGCCAATGTAGTCATCAAAATAGGTCTTAACCGAGCTGCAGATGCGTCGATCACTGATTCAATTTTGTTAAATCCTTCTTCCCGCTTTTTATTAGCAAATTCTACAATTAGAATACCATTTTTAGTAACTAATCCTATCAGCATGATGATGCCAATTTGAGAAAATATATTGATAGATTGACCAAATATTGACAAACTCAATACCGCACCTGCCAAAGCTAATGGTACTGTAATCATGATAATAAAAGGATCAACAAAACTTTCAAATTGAGCCGCCAGAATTAAAAAGATCAATACCAAGGCCAATAAAAATGCATTTTGTGTATTTGAGGAGCTTTCAGCAAAATCACGTGAAGATCCACTTAAGCTCGTGGTAAAAGATTCGTCCAATACTTTTTCTTTGATTCTTTTCATTTCAGCTATACCATCACCAATTGTTTTTCCAGGCGCTAAACCTGCAGAAATTATGGCACTTTTTAATCGATTGAAATGATAAATAGTAGGAGGGTTTGCTGTTTCATTAATGGATACAAGGTTATCTAATTGAATTAATTGTCCTGCTCTACTTCTTAAATAGAAAGATTTTAAATCCAATGGAGCATCCCTGTCTTTACGATCAACTTGTCCTATTACCTCATATTGCTTTCCATTTCTAATAAAATATCCAAATCTTCGTCCACTTAATGCCAATTGAAGTGTATTTGAAATGTCTAAGATAGAAATTCCTAACTCACTGGCCTTTAACCTATCAATCGTAATTTGTATCTCTGGTTTATTAAACTTAAGGTTTACGTCATTTCCCTGAAACACAGAACTTTTCACTACTTCATCCATGAAATCAGGCACTTTTTCTTTTAGTTTGTTGAAATCAAGGTTTTGAACTACATATTGCACCGGCAATGAACCCCTTGATGATTGTCCAACTGAAATTGTTTGCTCTTGCGTTACCAAAACCCTCACGTTAGAATAATCCTTGAACATTTTGTTCATCTGTTGGGCAATATCATTCTGGCTCCTTTTTCTTTCTCCGGCATCAATTAAACCCATGCTAACAGATGCAGCATTTGCGCCACCTGCTCCTGAATAATTTGGTGCAAATGATAAAACAACTGAACGTTCTGGAACGGAATCCATTATTTTTTGTGTTATGTCATACACTACCTTATCCATATAATCAAAATCAGTACCCTCTGGCGCTAAGATACTGGCCCTTAACCTGTTTCTATCTTCCATTGGTGCCAATTCATTTGGCAATCCTTTTCCCACTAAATAAATAATACTAACACATGCCAATACAAGAATCAATGCAATCCACCTCTTTCTCATGAAAGCTTCAAGCCATCTTTTGTATCCAGATTCCATTCCTCGAAAGAATGGTTCAGATTTTGTATAAAACCAAGAATGCTTGTGTACGTCTTTCTTTGTAAGATAAATATTAAGTACTGGTGTAAGTGATAAGGAAACGAAAGCTGAAATTAACACTGCTCCAGCCACAACAATTCCGAATTCACGGAACAACCTACCCACAAATCCTTGTAAAAAAATAATGGGAAGGAATACAACTGCAAGTGTTAAGGACGTAGAGACAACAGCAAAAAATATCTCTTTTGAACCTTCTCTCGCCGCTTGCCATTTGTCCATTCCTTGTTCTATCTTTTTATAGATATTTTCGGTTACAACAATTCCGTCATCAACCACAAGTCCTGTTGCCAATACCAGCGATAATAAGGTCAAAACATTGATAGAAAAACCAGCTACATACATAATAAAAAATGCACCAATCAATGCTACCGGGATGTCAATAAGCGGCCTAAATGCAATAGACCATTCCCTAAAAAAGAGATAAATAATGAGTACTACCAGCAAAATGGCGATACCCAAGGTTTCTTTTACTTCGGTGATAGCCTTTCTTACGAACAGTGTTTTATCAAATCCAACCTCTAAAACAATGTCTTGGGGAAGGTCTTTTTTGATTACTTCAATTCTTTTATACAGTTCATCTGCAATGGCAACTTGGTTTGATCCAGGCTGTGCTACAACCGCTACATTTACAGAACTGACATTATTTTTACGGGTGGCTGATTCTTCATTTTCTGGTCCAATAATTGCATATCCGATATCCTTTAATCGAATTATATTCCCTTCAGTCTGCTTAACAATAAGGTTATTAAAATCCTCTTCTGTAGTTAGTTTTCCATAGGCTTTAACAGTAAGTTCAGTCACATTTCCCCTTACTTTACCTCCTGGAAGCTCGATGTTTTCTCTATCTAATGCTGTTTTTACGTCTTGTATGGTTAGTTTGTAGGCGGATAATTTGACTGGATCGAACCAAATCCTCATGGCCGGTCTTTGTCCAAAAATATTTACCCCGCTTACTCCTGGTATGGTTTGTAACCTCTCTTGTACAATGTTTTCAGCTAAGTCAGACAATTCAAGCAATGTCCTTTTATTACTTTGCATCTGAAGAAAAACAATGGGTTCTGAATCTGTATCTTGCTTGGCGACAGTAGGAGGGGCATCAATATCTTGTGGTAATCTGCCTGATGCTTGGGATACTTTTTCCCTTACATCATTTGCAGCTCTTTCTAGATCAACGCCTAATTCAAATTCTACTGTTATGTTGCTGCTTCCTTGTGAACTGGAAGAAGTAATATTTTTTACACCTTCCACACCATTTACTGCTTTTTCTATAGGCTCAGTAATTTGCTGTTCAATGATTTCAGCATTTGCCCCTACATAAGAGGTCCTTACGTTTACAACAGGTGGGTCGATTGCAGGGTATTCACGTACTCCCAAAAATGAATAACCAATCACACCAAAAATGATGATTACTATTGAGCAAACAACAGCGAAAACTGGACGTTTAATACTAAGTTCAGATAAATTCATTGATGTCTTTTTGAGAGGTCTATTGGATCTTTGAAATAATTAACTTTGAATCTTTTCTTACAAATAGGAGGCCAGTTACAACAACGGTGTCTCCAACTTTAATACCACTGGTTATTTCAACGTTTTCAACCCCTCTAGTACCTGTTGTTACATTTACAAACTCAGGACTACCATTTTTGAACAAAACCAATTGTTTCGATCGTGCACTTGGTATAATTGCTTGCGTTGGAACCACCACTGCTAAATCATTTTTACCCAATTCTAAACTTACTTTTGCAAATGACCCAGGAACTAATTTTGTATCGGCTTCGTTTATCACAGCAAGAATTTTTAAATTCCTAGTTTCAGATTCTATGATACTTTCTGAAGCCAATATAGTAGCAGTAAAGTTATTGGGACTTCCTTCAATTGTAAATTGGATATTCATTCCTTGCTTTATGTCAGAACTGTATTTTTCAGGAACACTAAACGTAATCTTTTTTTTGTCGACCTGACTCAAAGATGTCAAAATGTTTGATGGTGTGATATATGCACCTAAACTTATGTTCCTTAAACCTATCCTTCCTGCATAAGGAGCCAATATTTCAGTTTTTAAGATACTCACCTGAATCAACTCTATGTCAGCCTTGATGTTGTTTACTTGAAGCAAACTTAAATCATAATCTTGTTGACTGATACCACTTATCTTCAGCAACTCTCTTTGGCGTTCCTCTGTTTTTTCTGCAATTTGAAGCTGAACCTTAAGTTTTTTCAATTGTGCCTGAAGGTCTCCATCAAACAACTTTACCAAAATCGTATTTTTGGGTGTATAGGTTCCTTCTTTAAAATTAATTTGAACGATCCGTCCAGATATTTCAGACCTGATTTCTGTCAACTCAAAAGGAAGTATATTACCTGCAATCTCAATTTTATTTGAAAGAGTTGATGATTTTACTACAATAGCATCAACTTTTAAGGGACCATTTTTTGATGGACCATTGGATTGTTTTAGGTCTTTTTTATTTTCACAAGAAAATAACACAAAAGACAACAATAGAGGGATAAACACATTTTTCATAATAAACGAAAATAGATTAACCTTAAAAAAAAAAGTGATTATAATTAATTTTTTTTAAAAACTTAGATTTTTTATAGAAAACAACGACTTGAAATCAATAAAATCTAACTTTTTCAACAATTAGACGTTTTTTTAACGTTTAAACTTGCAATAATTCTATAAAAATATTAAAATAGTAGCTCTTTTTTTTGAGCAATATTTTGTTCATGTAGAATTAATTTGCGCTTTCTCTCAATTCCACCCACATATCCAACCATTTTTCCATCAATACCAATCACCCTGTGGCAAGGATTTATCAGCATAAACGGATTTTTTCTATTTGCTGAAGCAGCTGCCCTGATTTTTTTAGGATCTCCTAATCTTTCAGCAAGGGTTCGATACGAGATGGTCTCTCCGAAATGGATATTTCTCAATTGATGCCAAACTTCTTTTTGAAATGGTGTACCAGATTCATAAAGAGGTAAATTGAAATTTTTTAAAGTACCAGCAAAATAGGCTGTTACCTGGCCTTCAATTTCATTAAACAATAAATTTTCTTGGCTTTTTACAATTTCAATTGAAAATCTATTTGATTCTAAAGACGCAACATCACAATAACTAAGTGAAATTAAATGTGTAATGTTACAAACCAACAACAAATCTCCTATTGGGGAGGGAATGATTTTTCTAAAAACAGGTTCATCCAATTTTACTTCCATTTTCAACGGGTAATGATGGTTGTAATAAAATCACTTTATTGTTGTTGTCGTAAACACCCAATACCAAACATTCACTAAAAAAATTTGCAATTTGTTTTATTGGAAAATTTACCACAGCAACTACTTGTTTTCCTATTAAATTATCAATGGAATGATGTTCAGTAATTTGAGCTGATGATTTTTTTATGCCAAGTGGTCCGAAATCAATTTCTAATTGATAAGCTGGTTTTTTCGCTTTTTCAAAATTTTTTACACTGCAAATAGTGCCTGTTCTGATATCAATTTTTTCGAAATCTTGCCAACTTAATTCCATAAAAATTTATATTTCAATAAATTTATTTGCCAATGAAACAATTGAAGAGTATTTTATGATTTCCTCGTTTTCTTTGTGAGCTTTAGACAAGCCGATTAGCCATTTATGGATGAATTTTTTATTGTTCATATCATCAATCAATTCAAGATGATCCATCTCATTGATTTTTTGAAGATATTCTAGGATGTTTTTGTGGGTAAAAATTTGACCGCTCGTAGGATCAATAAAAAAAAGTATTCTTAAATTTTTTTGATTTTCTTGAGAACGAGACACTTTTGGCTGTTTCTAAACTCACCTCTGGACATGGGACGTAACGTAACAACAAAGTCTTGGTTCTGCTACAAA
>Ga0209550_10001789_pt1 | contig 20661 bp, 20 predicted proteins | sample LauGreSuBDMM15SN_2_FD_187567 | JGI IMG/M metagenome (GOLD analysis project Ga0209550, IMG submission 187567) | Freshwater lake microbial communities from Lake Michigan, USA - Su13.BD.MM15.SN (SPAdes) (version 5) | ecosystem: Environmental > Aquatic > Freshwater > Lake | place: Lake Michigan... | reverse complement strand
TTATAGAGGAGCACAGGCGAGATGTGCCCTAAAAAACTCAATTTTTAGGGGTAATTTGATCTAATTTAGTATTAGTTAATCCTGCTGAAGTACTTAAACAGCCGCTAGAATTTCAGCGCGTTTGAGTTTAGGCGCGAGTTGCAAGATGAATTCCAAGGTGTAGGCACGCAAATAGGCACCGCGGCGCACAGCTACACGTGTGGTGTTGGGCGCAAAAAGATGATCAGCTGCGATGGCTTTTAGGTTTTGATTGGAGTTAGGGCCTATCGCCATAGAAGCGACGATTCCCACACCCATTCCCAATGCGACATATTGCTGAATCACGTCTGAATCCATCGCTGTCAGTACGATGTCAGTTTGCAGATTCTGCGCACTAAAGGCATCATCAATATGACTACGTCCTGTAAAGCCCTGATCGTAAGTAATCAATGGCCATTTAGCTAGATTTTCTAGCGTGAGTTTTTTTTCTGATAACAGAGGATGGTTTTCAGGAACGACAATCGCGTGATGCCATTCATAGCAAGGGAAAGAAGCTAATCCATCAAATTGCGCTAGACCTTCGGTGGCGATGCCTATATCTGCCTTACCTGACAATACCCATTCCGCTATATGTTCTGGTGCACTTTGTTGTAAGGCGACGCGCACATCCGGATAGCTTTGTCGAAATGTTTGCACGATCTGAGGTAAAACATAACGCGCTTGTGTGTGGGTGGTGGCCACCGATAAGGTGCCACTTTTTAAACCTGCATAATCATTACCAGCTTCTTGCAAATTTGCAGCTTCAAGTAAGAGTCTTTCAATGATGGGTAGGACTGCTTTGCCAGGTTGTGTGAGACCGGTTAAACGTTTGCCATTACGTTCAAAAATATCTACACCAAGTTCTTCTTCTAATTCGCGAATTTGTCGACTAACACCCGGCTGCGAAGTAAACAATGCATTTGCTACTTCAGTTAAATTGAAACCTCTTCGTACTGTTTCACGTACTGATCGCAATTGTTGAAAATTCATGATGCGTCCCTTTGCTGTAATAACACTGATGCGCGAATTTTATGCAGCATCATTAAAGAAAACATGCAAACGCTTGGGGCGTGCAACTAAGGTTTCGCCTTCTTTCAAACCTAACTGATGAAATTTTTCATTAGGGATAAGTGCTTCAATAATTTGTTCATTATCAGCACGCTCTAATTCCAATTGCGCCAAAGGTCCTATAGTGTGAGCACGACGTAAACGCACCACAATCCCATCAGCACCGGGTGAATGTCTATCGACATCGATTTCATGTGGACGTACATAGCCAGTGCCCATAGCGTCACGGGTATCAGCATGTTCTGTAAGAGTTAGCTGTGCACCGTCACTATTAAACACACCTTCATGTACACGACCGTGAAATAAATTTACATTGCCGAGAAAGCCATACAAAAAGGGTGAAGCAGGATGGTTATACACATCAGCAGGTGCGCCAATTTGTTCGACCTTGCCTTTATTCATTAATACAATTTGATCCGACACTTCTAAAGCTTCTTCTTGGTCATGAGTGACGAAGATACTAGTGACATGCAGATCATCATGTAAGCGTCTTAACCAACGACGTAATTCTTTACGTACTTTTGCATCAAGTGCACCAAATGGTTCATCGAGTAGCAAGACACGAGGTTCTACTGCAAGTGCACGTGCTAATGCGATACGTTGACGTTGGCCACCTGAGAGTTGCGGTGGATAGCGATCAGCTAGCCAATCTAGCTGCACCAGATCTAATAAGCGATGCACTTTTTCATGTATCTGTTTTTCACTAGGACGCAGATGACGAGGTTTAACTCGCATACCAAAGGCAATATTTTCAAACACACTCATGTGTTTGAATAAAGCGTAATGCTGAAACACAAAGCCAACTTGACGTTCTCTCACATGCTTGGCTGAGGCATCATCACCATCCAGTAAAACTTGACCAGAATCGAGTTGCTCTAAGCCGGCAATAATGCGCAAGAGCGTCGTCTTGCCACAGCCTGATGGACCGAGTAATGCAGTTAACTCGCCTTGAGGAAAATTCAGTGACACATTGTCTAAGGCGACAAAATTACCAAAACGTTTTTGTATGTTGCGTACTTCTATACTCATGATGTTTGCTCCGGTACGAATTGAATGGAAGTGTCGTGCATGCGCCATTCAATCAATGATTTCAAGGCTAGTGTGACGAGTGCTAACAATGCTAGTAAGGAGGCAACAGCAAAGGCAGCAGCAAAGTTATATTCGTTATAGAGAATTTCGACTTGCAAGGGCATGGTGTTGGTTTCACCGCGGATATGGCCTGATACAACTGACACAGCACCAAATTCACCCATAGCACGTGCATTACAAAGAATCACGCCGTAGAGCAAGCCCCATTTAATATTTGGTAGCGTGACATGCCAAAACGTACGCCAACCGGAAGCACCTAATACTAGTGCCGCTTCTTCTTCTTCATTACCTTGTGCCTGCATTAAAGGAATCAATTCACGTGCGACAAAGGGGAAAGTCACAAACACAGTCGCTAAGATAATTCCCGGTACCGCAAATAGAATTTGTACATCATGTTCCATCAGCCAAGCACCAAACCAACCATGTGCTCCAAACAGTAAGACATAAATCAAACCAGAAATAACAGGTGAAACAGAAAAAGGTAAATCGATTAAGGTGAGTAATAAACTTTTGCCACGAAATTCAAACTTTGCAATCGTCCAAGAAGCAGTGACACCAAAGACGAGGTTCAGAGGCACTGCTATTGCAGCCGTTAACAAGGTCAAACGAATGGCTGACAAAGCATCCGGTTCTATGATGGCCATTAAGTAGGCTTCCCAACCTTTACGAAATGCCTCAGTGAATACAGCGATTAAAGGCAAAAGTAAAAACAATGCAGAAAAACTCAGAGCAAGCGTAATTAACGTAATGCGTACCCATAAAGGTTCTACTGTTGCTGCTGGAGTGAAAGCAGGTTCGCGTGCAGTAGTTGCGGTTGTAATGGATGTGGTAGCGGTTGACATCTTAATTCCTAGGCTTGCTAGCGCGTTGTCTGGTCCACGCTTGTAGCAGATTGATGGTTAATAGCATGATGAAAGAAGCAATCAACATCACCACGGCAATCGCAGTCGCACCGGCGTAGTCATATTGTTCTAACTTGGTGATGATGAAGAGAGGTGTGATCTCTGACACCATAGGCAGATTGCCTGCTATGAAAATCACAGAACCGTATTCACCGAGTGCGCGTGCAAAGGCAAGAGCAAAACCGGTTAATAGTGCTGGCAAAATTGTAGGCAGTATCACGCGCAAAAAAGTTTGTAAACGATTTGCACCTAGACTGGCTGCTGCTTCTTCTAATTCACGTTCTGCATCTTCCATCACAGGTTGAACGGTACGAACCACAAAAGGCAGACCAATAAAAATTAAAGCGACCACTACACCCAAAGGCGTGAAGGCGACTTTAATGCCGTAGGTTTGTAAGATACTGCCTAACCAACCATTGACGGAATAAAGAGAAGTGAGCGCAATACCAGCCACTGCAGTGGGTAGTGCAAAAGGTAAATCAACTAAGGCATCAAGAATTTTTTTACCAAAGAACTGATAGCGCACCAACACCCAAGCCAATATGGTGCCAAAGAACAGATTCACTAAAGCGGCAATTAAAGAGGCACCGAAACTTAGCTGATAAGAAGCGACTACACGTGGTGAGGTAACCGCTTTCCAAAATGCTTCCCATGTCATGCTCAACGTGTTGATCACCACCGCCGACAATGGAATCAAGACAATCAGACTTAAATACAGCAAGGTAAAGCCTAACGAGAGATGAAAACCAGGAATAACCCTGCCAACTCTTGCTGAATTATTAATAATTGGGGCTGACAACGACATAACTTGCCTCGAAGACATTGAAACGAAAGAGCCCCGCATCATGTCATTGCTTGCTTATGATTAAAACGAATATTTCGGCATGTGCTTAGAAGAATTTCAAATAAGGGGTGGTGTTGAAATATGTATGGGTGGTAGTTGAAATTTTTCTTCCTTCTCATATTTTTAAGAGCAGGGCGCAATATATTGCGTCGCATGGGATAGGCAGTATCGGGAATTTTGCGGACGATTACGCTGCGCTAATCGTCCCTACAAAATCACAATTTTTTTATGGATGGAAGGGTTCAATAAAACACCATCTGAATTTTTTTATGGATGGAAGGGTTCAATAAAACACCATCTGAATTTTTTTATGGATGGACGGGTTTAATAAAACACCATCTGAATTTTTTTATGGCTGGAAGGGTTTAATAAAACACCATCTGAATAATTTCAAATAACAACAATCCGTAGGGACGATTAGCGCAGCGTAATCGTCCGTAAACTCATAAAAGAAAAAGCCGACCACGAGGGTCGGCATAGTCATTCTTATTTGGATGGTAGATAGATTTGATCGAATAAGCCGCCATCAGCAAAGTGTGTTTTTTGTGCTTTATTCCATCCACCTGCAATTTCTTCTATTGTGAAGAGTTTTAGTTTTGGATATTGGGTGGCATATTTCTTAGCAATTTTTTCATCGATAGGACGGTAATAATTCTGTGCTGCGATTTCTTGTCCTTCGTCGGTGTAGAGAAATTGCAAATAGGCTTCAGCTACTTTACGTGTACCACGACGATCAACTACTTTATCGACCACAGCAACAGGTGGTTCAGCCAAGATGCTGATAGAAGGCGATACGATTTCTACTTTTTCGGGTCCCAGTTCTTTGATGGCGAGTAGTGCTTCATTTTCCCAAGTAACTAAGACATCACCTATGCCACGCTCAATGAAGGTAGTGGTTGATCCACGTGCACCTGAATCGAGTACAGGCACATTTTTATAAATCTTGGTTAAAAATTCTTGTGCAGTTTTTTCATTGCCACCTGGTTGTTTGAGTGCATAACCCCATGCAGCGATGTGATTCCAACGAGCGCCACCGGAAGTTTTTGGATTAGGCGTAATGACAGCAATGCCAGGTTTTGCAAGATCACTCCAGTCTTTAATACCTTTAGGATTACCTTTGCGGACTAAGAAAACAATGGTTGATGTGTAAGGTGCGCTGTTATGTGGCAAACGTTTTTGCCAGTCTTTTGCAATCAATCCACGATTAGCAATTTCATCGATGTCATACGCTAGTGCTAGCGTGACAACATCAGCTGCTAATCCATCAATCACTGCGCGTGCTTGTTTGCCAGAGCCACCATGTGATTGTTTGTTTTTTAAATCATCACCAGTTTTTGCCTTCCAATGCGCAGCAAAGGCTTTATTAAAATCTTGATACAGCTCGCGAGTAGGATCGTAAGAGACATTGAGCAGTGATACTTCTGCTGCATGTGCTGCTGTTGATAAGACTAGTACGGCTGCCGCACCTTGAATAATTTTTTTGAAAAACATGATTCACTCCGCAGTAATTAATAATCTGAGGAGTGAAGAATAGGTTTTGGGAAAGTGAATTGGAACGAATAAGTTCGTGGTTACTTATTCGTTTTGCGAATAAGCGCTGAATAAGTAGCTTAAAAAACCAGCTTAAGCTAAGGGCAGACTGACTTCAAACCGTGTGTCTGAACCATTTTCTGAGTAAAACTGTATCTCGCCATGATGCGCATTGACTACTGCCTTAGATAACCACAGCCCCACGCCCATGCCGTGTGCTTTGGTTGTTTTAAAGAGTTCGAAGATAGAAGATTTGAGTTCAGCGGGAATGCCCACGCCATTATCTTCAACTTGCAGGATGATTTTTTTACCCGTCTCTATCGTGCGTATGAGGATGTGTTTAGGGTTGGATGCAGATTCTGCCGTCGCTTCAACGGCATTATTTAATAGATTCAGTATGACTTGTTGTAATTGAGTTTGATCACCAAGGAAGGTAGAGGTGGATTGTAAATCTGTTTGTATTTGTATTTGCTTACTATGCGCATGCGGTGCGACTAGACTCATCGTATCTTTAACGAGTTCATTCAAGTCGATGATTTGATTAGTATCCTTCTGACTACCAAACATACTGCGCAGTTTAGTGATGATATTTGCTGCTCGACGATTATCATCAATCACGGACTCAAGAAATTTTTTTGCAGCCTCAGTATTGATATTTTCTTCCAAAAGCTGACGCTCAACCATTTGTGCATTTAGACGGATAGCACATAAAGGTTGATTCAGTTCATGTGCAAGGCTAGCAACCAGTGCACCCATACCTGCTGTTTTATTCGATAAAGTGAGTTGTCGTATGATTTCTTCACGTTCCGTGAGTAAGTTTTGTAATTCATTTTTATGACTAGAAAATAAATTCGCTCTTTCTTCTGCAACAGCGAGATTACGTTCGATTTGAAATTTCATCTTTTCTTTACGTTCTAAGAAGATACGTAAGAATCCAATATTCGAAACCGTAATCGCAATGAATTGTCCTGCCATCATGACGTATTGATCAATGCCCGGATCATAAAGATTTTGTGCTCCTATGCCAAAGACAATACAGATAGCTTTAAAACCTAAAGTCAATGAAAAACACAAACCAGCCACCATGATTAATTTTGAGCCTAGCGTGGGAGTGATTTGAAAAATTCTTAAGCCGACAAAAAAATAATCTAAGCAAATGAGGCTATAAAAACCAAAAAATATCAGCATTAAAGAAAAATCATGCATGCCTAATTCATAAGCAACGCAAAAGATGGTGTAATAAAGTAGGGTGGTGACTGTGTAAAAAAGAAAAGGTGGTGAGAGTGATTTTTCAGTGAACATACGCAATGCAATTACTCGACCTGCATTCCCCACTAACATGAGTAACTGTCCGACATATATAAACAGAAACTCACTGATCACGCCACGCATTGATAGCAGTACCACAGCCATGCCACTGATAATGCCTGATGCACACCAGAGTCGTATTTGGGTATTGTGTGATTCAGAAAGTGAAAGCCAAATGGCACCATGCATGACCAGATAGGCCATACAAATCATGAAAATAATGGTTTGCGTATGTAATGCCATCTGATTCTATGGAAAAAGTCACTATGATTTTAAATAAGTGCGAGTATTTATTTGACAGCGCACTACGATACTAATGAATCTCTGTGATTGAGAATAGGTATGCTCTAAGCAGCTTAGGCATTAATTTATCATTCATCAGTGATGGCAATTAACTGACCAAACACCAAAGCGCCAGGTTCTACGGTGATTGATCTGTGAGTGATGTTTCCTCGCACGTCGCATCCATCCATTAGTTCTATGCTGGAAGTGGCGAAGATGTCGCCGACAACTTTGCCTGCGATACTCACATTTTGTGCACGGATATCACCATGGATCTCAGCGGTTGATGCGATGATGATCCAGCGTGCTTCTCCTGGTTCCTGCTTAATATTGCCTTTTAATTTGCCATCTATGCGCAGGCTTTCATTGACATGCAGATTACCCTCTATTGTTGTCGCAACGCCAAAAATAGAATCGAAACTTTGTAGTGCTTTACGGTGCGAGATAGATTTCATATGTGAAAATCATTGTGGTCTGCATTTCCTTAACCGCAAAGACTAGCAGGAGGCTGCTGTAACGGCAACTGCCCAGAAGGGCATATAGGTACGATATTCTGTACTTATTTATAAAATTGAAAATGGTTTATGAGCAGATTTTTTCTATAAGTCTTAATTCGTGAGGGATTTACAGTGTCAGGCTAGGTATTGTGCTCGTGCTAGCATGCTGCAAATTACTTTCATTTTTTCTATGTTTTTTTATTTTTTACTATGCAAACCATAAAAATTGATTTTGTGTCAGATATTGCCTGTCCATGGTGTGCAGTCGGTCTTGCGTCATTACGAGAGGCGATAGACAAAGTCAAAGATGAGATTCAAGTTGAATTGCACTTTCAACCCTTTGAATTGAACCCTGCTATGCCGCTCGAAGGAGAGGATGTGGTAGAGCATTTAAGTAAAAAATATCGCATGACGGCAGAACAGGTCGCGCAAAATCAAGCGCATATACGTCAACGCGGAGCAGAAGCTGGTTTTACTTTTTATATGAATGGTCGTACTCGCATCTACAACACCTTTGATGCGCATCGTTTATTACATTGGGCAGAAGTAGAAGTTGGCGCAGAAGCACAGCACAAACTGAAGTGGGCTTTATTAGAAACCTATTTCACCTTAGGTCAAAATCCATCGCATCATGCCGACTTGTTATTAGCCGTAACGCGTGCTGGTTTAGATGAAAAACGTGCTGCAGAGATTTTGCAAGATGATTCTTATCATGCAGAAGTTAGAGCACAAGAAAAATTTTATACACAGCAGGGGATTTCATCCGTGCCTTCAGTGATTTTTAATGATCAGCATTTGCTACAAGGTGGACAACCTGCTGCTATGTTTGAACAAGCTATCAGAGAGATTGCTGCAAGTTCTGCATGAATTTTTTTCGCTCCGCAGTAATTTTTTGTCAGGTCATCGATAACTACGGCGATGCCGGTGTGTGTTGGCGTTTAGCACGACAACTCGCGCAACAAGAAAAACTCCAAGTCACGCTGTGGATGGATGATGTGCAGGCATTGCAGCGATTGCGTCCTCACTTAAACCCAACTTTGGCAATGCAGGAATGCGATGGCTTCACGCTGTGTCGCTGGGATGAACACAGTAAGCCCAATGTGGAAGTGGATATGGTGATTGAAGCCTTTAGTTGTCGCTTGCCGAATGCGACGATTACAGCAATGGCAGCCATGCACACGCCACCTGTATGGATTAATTTGGAATATCTATCTGCAGAAAAATGGGTGGAGCAATCACATGGATTACCTTCACCGCATCCTCAGTATGCACTGACTAAGTATTTTTATTTTCCAGGTTTTAGCCAAGCCACTGGTGGTTTATTAAAAGAGTCCTCTGTTGATTCCAATCGTAGTGTCATGAAAAACGAAGAACATCATAGACTAGCTTTTGCTAAGCGTCTTGGTTTCATGCTTGATCCTCAGTCCACACTTGTTTCTTTGTTTTGTTATCCCTCTGCACCCGTGCATGCTTTACTTGATGTACTGCAGACTGGAACAGCAGTGACTTGCTTGATTCCTGAAGGCGTGGCGGTGGATCAGTTAACAGCTTATTTTTCTACAACGCCAAAAGTAGGTATGCAGTTGCAGCGTGGTGTTCTAACTTGTCACATCACTCCATTTCTTGAGCCTGATGATTTTGATGGTTTGTTAGCTTTATGTGATGTGAATTTTGTGCGTGGAGAAGACTCATTTGTACGAGCGCAGTGGGCAGCAAAGCCTTTGATTTGGCAAGCTTATCCTCAAGCAGAGGCTGTGCATTTGGATAAAGTGCAGTCTTTTTTAGATTGTTATCTACGCGATTGTGATGCACATGCTGCTCAAGTCATGCAGCAGTTCGCAAGAGCTTGGAATGCGGAACTGAAGGCTGAGTTGGATTGGTTGTCTTTGCAAGCACAGCTGCCACATTTGCAATTGCATGCGCTGCAGTGGTGTGGCCATCTCTCATCCCAGACTGAATTAGCGCAAGGTTTAGTGCGCTTTGTAGCAGAACGTAAGCAAACCATTTCTTTGCAGGCTAGGCCTTAATAGCAGCCTGAAGTCTAGCAATGGCGGTCTGGCAGGCAAAATCGGGTAAAATGCGGGGTCTCAAATTTAGCGCCTCTGATAAATTTTTGTTAGAAGCATAGCGACTCCCGTCGCGCATTCAAGATTGTTATTTTTTCGAGTTGAATCCCTTATGAAAACCGCACAAGAAATCCGCGTTGGTAATGTAGTGATGGTCTCAGGCGAGCCTATGGTTATCCTGAAAACGGAATACACAAAATCTGGCCGTAATGCTTCCGTCGTAAAAATGAAAATGAAAAATCTCTTAACCGAAGCAGGTCAAGAGACAGTTTATCGTTCAGATGATAAGTTCGACGTCATCATGTTGGATCGTAAAGAAGCAACTTATTCTTATTTTGCTGATCCTTTGTATGTGTTTATGGATGCTGATTACAACCAGCATGAAGTCGAAGCAGAAAATTTAGGTGATGCCGTCAATTATTTACAAGATGGCATGGCTTGCGAATTAGTGTTTTATAGCGAAAAAGCGATTTCAGTTGAATTGCCTACCACCGTAGTGCGTGAAGTGGTGTACACCGAACCTGCAGTCAAAGGTGATACCTCAGGCAAGGTCATGAAACCTGCGAAGATTGCCACAGGCTTTGAAGTGGCTGTTCCTTTGTTTGTAGGTCAGGGCGATAAGATTGAAATCGATACCCGTACCGGTGAATATAAGAGTCGTACCAAGTAATTGCAGTAGCAATAAAAAACCGCGGCTATGTCCGCGGTTTTTTTTCGTCGTTTGCTTAATGTAGGGACGATTAGCGCAGCGTAATCGTCCGCAACCATGTTTTAATTGATCGTACGAATACGCTACGCTATTCGTACCTACGGAGTATGAGTATGGAAGAATTTGTAGGGACGATTAACGTAGCGTAATCGTCCGCATAACATATATCAAAAAATAAAATCCGTACGAATACGCTACGCTATTCGTAGCTACGGATAATACGGATAGGCCAACTAAATTTAACTATTTCTATCGTTACTTTTCTTCATAGTCATAAAATTTTTGGAGAAAAATTTACAGACAAAATTCAATCGATTTGCACCTGCAGAACCTTGTACGACTGATTGAAATTTTAATTTCTTTAATGGCTGTTCTGGTTCTGCATGCACTGGCACTCCAGCTGGCTCAGCATCTTTAAAATACGTATTGCCGGTGTAGGCAATTTTATTTTTTACACAGTCTATGTAATTGATATAAGTGGTTGACTGATAGTCTGTATTGTCTGGTCCTTGCTGTGGTATGGACCAAGAGGTACGCAGAACAGCACGCATGTAATCATCTTCACGCACGATGCTATTAATATCAACATACCAACTTGTAATTTTTTGCGGGTCCTCTGTGGTGGAGATGAGTTCCCATTTTGGGCTATTGGCTGACTGTGCAATGAGGGTAGTCAGCAAAAGCGTGGTGGCGATAGCTTGCATCTGCGTGATCTCGTTATTTAAAGTTAATAGAGATATTACCGGAACTTGGTAGTTTGCATCGCCAGTAGATAAATCTGGAGATAAGCAACTGTCTTAGATTAAAGCTTACGGGTATAGCCTAATCGTTCCGAGACTGCGATCGCGCAGGCTTCTACTTTTTGCGCGATTAATCCATTCCAATTCGCATCAAAACTACCGGCAGGTCCTATCGCTGTGATACCGAGTGCGATGGAGCCTGTGTGTTCGAACACGGGAGCGCAAATTGCATTAATACCGGGTATGGGTTCGCCTAATACTCTCGCTAATCCGCGTTTACGGATATCGGCGAGGATTACATCAAGCTTCTCGCCTTTTTTTGTTTTCATATCAAATCCTGCTGCCACACCACTGCGTCCTTCTAATTCTATGATGCGTTCGACTTGTCGGCTTGGTAAGAAGGCTGCAAAGGTGCGGCCTGTGGCGGTATGTTGAATCGACATCACGGTGCCCGTACGCATATTGACGTGGATGGGATAACTGGATTCACTGATGTAAATAATCGTCGGGCCTTGATTGCCCAACACCGATAAGCCTACGGTCTGATCTATCTCTGCAGTCAGTTGGGTGATTAAGGGAATCGCAATACGCACGGGATCTAGCAAGTGCAAACTGATTAAACCCATTTGCAGTGCAAAGGGACCTAGCTCATAGCGGCCAGTCAGGGGATTTTGTTCAATCAGGCCAAAGCTACCAAAGCTCACTAGATAGGGATGGGCTTTAGCTGCGGGCATGCCGGCTTTTTTAGCCAGTTCACCCAAACTCATAGGTGCGCCCGCTTCCACTAGTGTGGTCAGTAGTGTGCCGCCAATTTCAATTGATTGTATGCCGCGTCGGCTTTTTTCCATGCCCATCCTCTTGATTTGACCGTAATGCAGTTTAAATACGAATTTGCTAATTGTAAAACATTTGTTAATGACGAATCAATTGACCTAAAACTAATTTCCCTCTATTCTCATGCCTAATCTAATTAAACGGAGTCCTAGCTATGAGTGAGAAAAAATTTGCCTCGCAGGCTGATCTGGAAGAAAAGAAAACTAGTTTTATTCAGCTCTCACCGAATGCCTATGCCTACACCGCAGAGGGCGATCCGAATTCCGGCGTGATTATTGGTGATGACTCTGTGATGGTGATTGATGCCACTGCAACACCAGTGATGGCGCAAGCGTTAATTAAACATATTCGTGCCATTACGGATTTACCAATTAAATATGTGACGCTGACGCACTATCACGCTGTGCGTGTGTTGGGCGCTTCTGCTTATTTCAAAGAAGGCGGCGAGCAGATTATTGCTTCGCGCGGCACGTATGAATTAATTGTCGAGCGCGGTGCGCAAGATATGCAATCTGAGATTGATCGTTTTCCACGTTTGTTTGCAGGTGTGGAATCAGTGCCTGGGCTGACATGGCCAACTTTAGTATTTGAAAAAGCATTAACGGTGTTCATGGGTTCACTTGAAGTCAACATCATGCATGTGGGCATGGGACATACCAAGGGTGACACCATAGTCTGGATTCCATCGCAAAAAGTTTTATTCTCTGGTGACTTAGTTGAATATGATGCAGCAGCTTACACAGGTGATGCACAGTTAGAAGAATGGCCTGCAACTTTAGAAATTTTGCGTGCGATGCAAGCGGATAAATTAGTGCCAGGACGTGGTCCTGCTTTAATCAATCCTACCGAAGTCAATAAAGGTTTGGATTACACCAAAGATTTCGTCACGACTTTGTTATCGAGTGCGCGTGAAGCAGTCGCAGCGGGCAAAGATTTAAAAGGTGCGATGGCACATGTGCGTAGCAAAATGGATAGTAAATTTGGTCATGTTTTTATTTATGAGCATTGTTTGCCGTTTGATGTGACACGCGCAGTCGATGAAGCAAAAGGAATTAAGCATCCACGAATATGGACTGCTGAGCGCGATAAAGAGATGTGGTTTGCACTGCAAGATTGAGCGCGCAATGACTCTCTCGACTGCAACTGCAGCACATTATCAGAATCTAAAGTTTGATTACGTCAAACCTATAGAAATCACGCAGAGCACAGCGTCTACGCATCCTGTGATTATTGTAGGTGCAGGGCCAGTTGGATTGTCCTGCGCGATAGATTTAGCACGTCAGGGTGTGCAAGTGGTTTTGCTGGATGATGATAATTGTTTGTCAGTGGGTTCACGTGCTTTATGTTTTGCAAAACGTACTTTAGAAATTTTTGATCGACTAGGATGTGGTGAGCAAGTCGTTAATAAAGGTATTGCGTGGAATGTAGGTAAAGTCTTTTTTAAAGATGATCCTGTTTACACCTTTAACTTATTACCTGAGCAAGGACATCAGCGACCTGCGTTCGTGAATTTGCAGCAGTATTATGTAGAGGGCTATTTATATGAATGCGCTACGCAATATCCACAGTTGGATTTGCGTTGGAAGAGTAAGGTGGTCGCACTTGAGCAAAATGAATCAGGTGCCAAGCTCACAGTAGAAACACCTGACGGGTCGTATACGATTTCAGCACAGTATGTTATTGCAGCAGATGGTTCGCGTAGTAGTGTGCGCAATCTTATGGGATTAGAAAGCAAAGGTCGTGTATTTCGAGATCGCTTTTTAATTGCTGATGTAAAAATGCAAGCGGATTTTCCAACTGAGCGTTGGTTTTGGTTTGATCCTCCATTTCATCCCAATCAATCCGTGTTGTTACATCGCGAACCTGATGATGTGTGGCGCATAGATTTTCAATTAGGTTGGGATGCCGATCCTGAGATTGAAAAAACACCAGAGAAAGTGATACCTCGTGTTCAAGCTTTATTAGGTGCAGATGTAAAGTTCACATTGGAATGGGTGAGTGTGTATACCTTTGCTTGTATGCGCATGGATAAATTCCAGCATGGTCGTGTTTTATTTGCCGGTGATGCAGCACATGGTGTTTCACCATTTGGTGCGCGTGGCGCAAATAGCGGTGTGCAAGATGCTGACAATTTATGTTGGAAGCTAGCCATGGTATTGAAAGGGCAAGCACCGCAAGTATTACTTAGTACGTATGGTGATGAACGTGAATTTGCAGCAGATGAAAATATACTCAACTCAACCCGTGCTACAGATTTTATTACGCCGAAAAGCAAAATTAGTCAGTTGTTTCGCGATGCTGTCTTAGATTTATCCAAGCACCATCCCTTTGCAAGACGCTTAGTCAATAGTGGACGTTTGTCTTTACCTTCAACTTATAGTCATTCAGTGTTAAACACACCTGATCAAGATCTATTTGCAGGAGCGATGTGTCCTGGTGCACCTTTAGTTGATGCGCCAGTGCGCTTGCAGCAAAAAGACACATGGTTGTTACCTCAGTGTGGTGAAAAATTTTCTGTGTTGGTTTTCACTGATGAGCAATCCGTTGGTGAAGAAATTGAAAAAGATATGCAGTCTATGCCTGACATCGAATGTTTAGTCATATCTAAGGCAGCATTAAAACTAAAGAGCACTCTTTGTTTACAAGACCATCAGGGTTTGCTTAGTGCACGTTTGGATGCGCAAGCTAATACCACGTATTTCATACGTCCAGATCAGCATGTAGCGGCACGTTGGCGTTCATTTGATGTGTCATCTATTCAGCAAGCTTGGCGCACTGCGACTGCGCAATAGGAGATGCGATGAGTATATTAAATAAAGAACCTAATTTCGCAAATCCCGATGATTTTTATGAAGCCTTAATCGATATGCATAAAGATTTATCAGAAGAGCAAAGTCATAAAGTCAATGCGCGTTTAATTTTATTGTTAGCTAATCATATAGGTGATTTATCTATTTTACGCACTGCTATGTCAGATGCGCTGGTTGATCTGTAAATATTCATTGCGAGGTAAGTCATGTCACATCAAGCTAGTGGGCTGAACTATCAATCAGGATTTGGAAATGAATTTTCTACTGAGGCGATAAAGGGTTGTTTACCGCAAGGGCAAAATTCACCACAACAAGTAGCGCATGGTTTATATGCTGAACAAATTTCAGGTAATGCTTTTACTGCGCCACGTTCAGAAAATCGACGCTCATGGACGTATCGCATACGACCTGCTGCCATGCATGGTGAATTTAAAGAAATTCCCATGGGTGATGTAGCGAGTGGTCCATTTGATGCAACGCCGGTATCACCAAATCAATTACGTTGGAATCCACGACCTTTACCCACACAGCCTACGGACTTTATACAAAGCTTATTTACGGTAGCAGGGAATGGTTGTGCGGATAGTCAAAGCGGAATTGCGATTCATTTGTATGCAGCGAACACCTCTATGCACAATCGGTTTTTTTATAATGCTGATGGTGAGATGTTGATTGTTCCACAGAGTGGTGTATTAAGTTTGCGCACAGAGTTGGGAGTCTTACATATAGTGCCGGGTGAGATAGCTGTTTTACCTAGGGGTATACGATTTACTGTAGACTTAATGGGTAGTGAAGCGCGCGGCTATGTGTGTGAGAACTATGGCGCTATGTTGCGTTTGCCTGAATTAGGTCCTATAGGTGCAAATGGGTTGGCAAACCCGCGTGATTTTCTTGCGCCCGTTGCTGCCTTTGAAGATAAAGAAGGTGACTTTACTCTGTTAGCAAAATTTGGTGGTCGACTGTGGTCTGCTGCGATTGATCATTCACCGCTAGATGTGGTTGCTTGGCACGGTAATTACACGCCATATAAATTTGATCTTGCTCGTTTTAATGTGATGAATACAGTGAGCTTTGATCATGCTGATCCTTCAATTTTTACAGTTCTAACTTCTCCCTCTGATACTGCAGGTGTAGCAAATATAGATTTTGTGATTTTCCCTCCACGTTGGATGGTGGCTGAACACACTTTCCGTCCTCCTTGGTTTCATCGCAATATCATGAGTGAATACATGGGATTAATTCATGGTGTATATGATGCAAAGGCAGAAGGATTCCTGCCCGGTGGCGGCAGTTTGCATAACTGTATGAGTGGACACGGACCGGATGCGAGTACCTTTGAAACAGCGAGTCATGCGCAACTTGCACCACATAAAATAGATAAGACACTAGCATTTATGTTTGAGAGTCGTTGGTTAATCCGTCCTACGCAAGCAGCATTGAGTTCACCTGAATTGCAATCAGATTACCGTGAATGCTGGCAAGGCTTGAAAAAACATTTCAAGGCAGACAAGCATTAACAACATCTAGACTTCACTTACTTAGTTTTTAAAGAACGGCGACCAGCATGCATCCTAATGATCCTAGATTAAGTTCTTTTATTCCCGTTGCTGCGGATTCAGATTTTCCGATTCAAAATCTTCCTTTTGGTATTTTTAGTACACATGCGCATCCCAACAAACGAGTGGGTGTGGCAATCGGTGAGTTTGTTTTAGATTTGGCAGTGATAGAAGCTGCAGATTTATTGCGTGTGCAAGTGAATCCAGTCTTTAATCAACCTACGCTAAATAGTTTTATCGCATTAGGACAACCAGTCTGGCAAGAAGCACGTAAAAAAATCAGTGAGCTATTAAGTGCTGATCAACCTCGCTTGCGTGATGATGCGGCTTTACGTGCTAAAGCACTTATACCTATGCATGAGGTGCAAATGCATATGCCTATACAAGTGAGTGGCTATACAGATTTTTATTCTTCACGTGAACACGCAACTAATGTAGGCATGATGTTTCGTGATCCTGCGAATGCTTTATTACCTAATTGGTTGCATCTACCTGTGGGTTATAACGGTCGTGCTAGTTCAGTCGTGGTGAGTGGGACTGAGATACGCAGACCTATGGGGCAAGTGAAAGCACCAATTGATGAAGCGCCTCGTTATGCAGCATGTGCCAAACTTGATTTTGAATTAGAGATGGCATTTATTGTTGGCGCTGAAAGTGCATTGGGTCAGCCTATAAAAATAGAACATGCGCATGATTTCATGTTTGGCATGGTTTTACTCAATGACTGGAGTGCACGCGATATACAGCAATGGGAATATGTTCCCTTAGGTCCTTTTAATGCAAAAACATTTGCGACATCGATTTCACCTTGGGTCGTGACTATGGATGCTTTAGAGCCTTTTTTTGTGGAAGGTCCAATACAAGAACCTGAGCCTTTACCTTATTTGCAGCAAAGCGGTGCGCAAGGTGTGGACATTGCATTGGAAGTGAGTTTGCAGCCGCAAGCAGCATCACAAGCGACCACGATTAGTCGTACAAATTTTAAGACTATGTATTGGAGTATGGCGCAGCAACTCGTACATCACACTGTCTCAGGTTGTAATGTGAATGTGGGTGATGTCATGGGTTCCGGAACAGTGAGTGGCAGTACGCCAGATTCTTATGGTAGTTTGTTAGAGCTCAGTTGGAATGGGCAACGACCTTTGCAACTGAAAGATGGAAAGTCCACCCGTAGTTTTCTAGAAGATGGTGATGAAGTCAGTATGCGCGGTTGGTGTCAGGGTAAGGGTTATCGAGTAGGTTTTGGTGAAGTAAAGGGGCGAATATCGCCCGCTAAAACTTCTTAATCTATCAGGTTGGCTTCAGGTGCTGCTCTAGGGTTATGATTGCGTGTTTTAAAAGATGGGTTTAACCCACGACTGAGGAGAAATTATGCACGAGCCAGGTATTGGTGATGAAGAGGAAGGAGCGCAGCCATTGCGTGGCCCTCTAGGGCAGGGCTTATATACATTGTGTAAAGCCTTTGCGATTGGTGGTGGTTTGTTATTTGTGTTGTTGGTATTGATGTCGTTAATTTCGATTGTAGGTCGTAAGTTAGCGTCTATGCCTATCCCTGGTGATATAGAAATTATGCAAATGGGAACCGCCGTTGCTTCTGCTGCGATGTTGGCTTATTGCGAAATGATGCGCCATCACTTACGTGTCGATTTTTTTACCGCAAAACTCTCAGCAAAAAATAAAAATAGATTAGATGCGCTTTCCCATTTGTTGTTAGCGCTGTTTTCAGTACTGATTGCTTGGCGAACTACCGTTGCAGCTGTGTCGTTACACGAAGCTGGTGAAAAATCTATGATGTTGTTGTTGCCAGTTTGGCCTGCGGTGGCTTTGTTAGTACCAAGCTTTGTATTACTCGCTGCTGCGGGTTTTTATAACATGTCACATCACTGGAAATTATCAGTACAGAATGAGGTGACAGTATGAGCGGTATGCAAATTGGTTTGATTATGTTTGCAGTATTGATGGTGTTGCTCGCTTTGCGTGTGCACATTGGTATTGCGATGTTTATGATAGGTGCGTGTGGTTTTGTCATCATGAATGAGTATTCATTGATGCCATTGCTATATTCACTCAAGAATCTCGCATACGCGCGTTTTTCTAACTATGACTTAGCGGTCATTCCCTTGTTTATGTTGATGGGACAGTTTGCTACCAATGGCGGATTGTCGCATTCACTCTTTACTTGTGTGAATAATTTTGTAGGTCATTTCCGTGGTGGTGTGGCAATGGCTGCCGTAGGTGCTTGTGCTGCCTTTGGTGCGATATGTGGTTCTTCACTCGCCACTGCAGCAACCATGGGTCAAGTCGCTTTACCGGAATTAAAACGCTATAACTACTCCGGTTCTTTAGCGACTGGTGCACTTGCAGCTGGTGGCACATTAGGCATCATGATTCCTCCTTCTGTGCCCTTAGTGATTTATGCTGTGTTGACGCAAGAATCCATAGGTAAGTTGTTTATGGCAGCCATCATCCCTGGTTTGTTAGCGATGTTGGGCTATATGTTAGTGATTCGTATCGTAGTCACCTTAAAACCTGAAGCAGGTCCTGCGGGTGCGCGCGTGCCACTAGCGACTTCATTACGATCCTTGTTGGGTGTGACGCCTATCCTGCTGGTGTTTGTAGTTGTGATCGTAGGTATTTATGATGGCTGGGCCAATCCTACTGAAGCTGCATCTATAGGTGCAGCAGCATGCGGCATATTGGCAGTGGTCACGGGTGGTATGCGTCTTGAAGGCGTAGTGAAAAGTTTAGTCAGCACGGCAGAAGCTACTGCAATGATTTTTCTGGTGTTGCTCGGCGCGGATATGTTGAACTCAGGTTTAGCTGTTACGCAAATGCCTGCTGAGTTAGCGCAGTGGGTGCAAACCAGTGGCTTACCTCCTTTGTCCGTTATCTTTGCAATTCTATTGATTTATATTTTCTTGGGCTGTGTGATGGATTCACTGTCCATGATTTTGCTGACCATTCCTATTTTTTATCCGATTGTGATGGGCTTAGATTTCTGGGGTATGCCAGTTGAAGATAAATCAGTTTGGTTCGGTATACTGGCTTTGATGGTGGTCGAGATAGGTTTAGTACATCCACCGGTGGGCATGAATATCTACATCATCAATAAGATCGCAAAAGACGTGCCGGTGATGGAGACCTTTAAAGGCGTGTTGCCGTTCTTAGCATCGGATTTAATACGTACGATTTTGCTGGTATTTTTCCCTATTATTTCGTTGTACTTAGTTCATACCTTTGGTGGTTAAATTTTATTTTCTACCTCACTTTGATCGAGGAATGCATTCATGAAAAACAGTTTTATCAATAAGCTCAGCGCATTGGTTTTATTTTTTGTAGTAGCCGGTGTGTGTTCTGCTCAAACCATCACGTTGAAGTTGCATCATTTTTTGCCTGCTAGTTCAACCGCGCATGTAAATTTCATGGTGCCTTGGTGTAAAAAGATAGAAGAGCAATCTGCCGGTAAGATGAAATGCCAAATTTATCCTTCTATGCAAATGGGTGGTACGCCGCAGCAGTTATTTGATCAAGCTAAGGATGGTGTAGCGGACATCATCTGGACTGTGCCAGGTTATCAAGCTGGACGTTTTCCGATTACCGAAGCGTTTGAATTGCCTTTCATGATTTACTCCTCAGAGAAAGCTAGTCGTGGTTTATGGAATTACGCAATGAAAAATGCGTTAAGTGATTACAAAGGTGTAAAGCCAATTTTATTTCATGTGCATGATGGTTCTTTGATTCACAGTACAAAAATCCATATCAAAACCATGGAAGATTTCAAAGGTTTGCGCGTAAGAGCTCCAACTCGTCAGAGTACAAAAATGACAGAAGCTTTGGGTGCAACACCGGTTCCTATGCCATTACCGCAAGCTGCGGATGGACTTGCGAAAGGTGTGATTGATGGCGCGATTATTCCTTGGGAAGTCGTACCTGCGATGAAATTTCAAGAGATCACGAAGTTCCACACTGAGATGCCTGCAGGCGCTCCTCAGATTTCAAATAACGTCTTTATTTTGGCGATGAATCAAGCGCGTTATGACAGCTTACCGCCAGAGTTGAAAAAAATTATTGATGCAAATAGTGGTGCTGAACCTTCAGCTTGGGTAGGAAAAATATTTGCTGAAGATGCAGCGCCAGGACGTAAGTCGGCAGAAGTACGTAACAATAATTTCTATACTTTGCCAGCTGCGGAGTGGAAGCGTTGGGAGAAAGCGACTGCTGGTGTGGTTGATGAATGGGTGAAAGATATGAATGCTAAGGGCTTAGATGGCAAGCGTTTGCTTGAAGAAGCAAAAGCAGCTTCACGCTAATTTGTTTCTCCTATTTCACAGAGCATTCTTACTTTGTATAAAGAGAAATACTTTGAGGCAAAAGTGAAAAGTAGATAAAAAAAATCAAAATCACGTAC
>Ga0209550_10001786_pt1 | contig 20665 bp, 9 predicted proteins | sample LauGreSuBDMM15SN_2_FD_187567 | JGI IMG/M metagenome (GOLD analysis project Ga0209550, IMG submission 187567) | Freshwater lake microbial communities from Lake Michigan, USA - Su13.BD.MM15.SN (SPAdes) (version 5) | ecosystem: Environmental > Aquatic > Freshwater > Lake | place: Lake Michigan, USA... | reverse complement strand
AATACCAACGTCCCTTGATTTTTAGACTGTAGACCCGGCCGCTGGCTAGGTCGCCCGCCCAGCGGCCGGGCCTACCACGGAAAAGTCTAGAATATGAGGAGTCATTGATATGATACCAACAGCCCCAAACATTAAGACTTTAACCACAGATTGCGCAGACACGAACCGGGTAGAAGGCAGCAGAGTCGAGGCACCGGTGGTTTTATCGGGTATTACATCTGTGAAATCTGTGGTCAAAAACTCCGGTTCCTAAAGTCCGCTTATTACGGGTTGTTGGTATAACGCAGCGCAGCGCGCACCGGTGCTTTTTCCTCCGGGCAGGCGAGCGGCTCCTCGCACGGGCGCAACGCGGCGAGCAGGCTCGGGCAATCGCTGGCGCGGAGGTCCTTGCGCAGCGGGTCGACGCAGGGCTTGGCGCGGGCCGGGTCGGGGGCTTTCGCACCGAGCTCGCTAGCGCCGGCTCGCCGGAGTCCGCCAGCGTTTCATTATTTACCCACCCATACCCGATTGGCGGTCTCGATGCCCGCCGACGGGAAAAATGCCCAGCTGGTGCGCCTGATTGACCGCAGCCGGGGCATTGCGCACGCCGAGCCGTTCGTAAATATGAGCGACGTGTTCGTCGACGGTCGCGTAGCTGATCCTCAGTCGCTCCGCAATTTCCTTCTTCAACAATCCTTCGCCGAGCAGGGCGAGGATTTCCCTCTGCCGCTCGGTCAGCAGGCCGTCGGAGCTACTCTTGGACAACCGGGCTTTCAGCGTATTCAGGATGAAGCGGGCCACGCCCGCATCGAGCGACGCGCCGCCCTTCATCACCGATCGGATTCCGTCGGTGATCGTGCCGACGGTGGAGGACTTCAACAGGTAGCCGGAGGCTCCGAGTGAAATCGCCCGCAACACATCGGCTTCATTGTCCGACTGGGTGAGAATCATCATCTTGGCGGCGGGCGCGGCGACGAGAAACCGGGGCAGTGCTTCGAGTCCGTCCATGCCCGGCAGGTGCAGGTCCAAGAGCACCAGGTCGGGCAACTCCCCGCCGACTCGATCCTTCAAGCTGCGCAACGCGATCTCGGCGGTGCCGAACTCGCCGGCGAGCTCGATGTCCGGCTCCTGTTTGAGAGCGAGGGCAATCACCTCGCGGTAGCGAGGATTGTCCTCCACCACCATGACCCGGATTTTGTTTTTCATGGCAGGAATCCAAACCGGCGGCGTTTGAACCGCAAAACGATGCTGGCACCTTTCAACTCCGATGGACCGGCTTTGACCTCGGCTCCCAACAGGCGCGCCCGGCGATTCAGCGACGCGGGCACTTGGCCATCCACGCCGCGACCGTTGTCAGTCACCGTGAGCGTGATCGCGCCTTCGGCCGCCGAGAGCCGCGTATGTGCGCACGTCGCACCGGAATGGCGGATGATATTGATCAGGCTTTCCTGATAAAACAGGAGCAGGTCGATCCGTTTGCGGGGGGAGAGTTGCCGCAGCTCGGCCTCGCCCTCGAATTCGATTGAGTGCTCCAAGTCCGCCAAAATGCGCGTGGCCGCGTGGCGCATGTCGTTCACCAAATCTCCGTGCAAGTCCTCCGCTTCGAGCAGATTGGTGCAGTGGCGCGCCGCCTTGCCGGTGCGCTCGGTGAGCGACCGCATCCGTTGCAAGAGATCACCCAAGCGCTCCGGTGCCGCCCGGGCCGACAGCGCAAGATCGCTGAGCAGGCCGATGGCGTGCAAGTCGGCCCCCAGTTCGTCGTGCAGGTCGGCCGCGATCCGTTTGCGGGTCTCCGCGATCACGCGTTGTTGGCGAACGCGGTTAACCAAAACGATGACCACCACTCCGCAGGCGAGCACCGCCGCCAGCCCAGCTAGGCGCGCGACGTTGGTTTTCTGCTGGGCATAGCGCCGATTGAGTTCTGCGCTGACCAGCGGACGCTCACGTTCCAGTTCGTGCCGCAGCGCCAGTTGATTCAACCATGTGCGAACGGGTAAGATTGTGCCGTAGAAATTCCGGCCATCCGTCAGGCTGGAGAGGGAGCGGGCGGGATCTTCGGCCTTGAAGTTAGCGACGACGGGTTGATGCAGCGCGACATTCCTCCCATCCGAAAACAGTTCGATCTCGGCAAAACCCAGCCGCGGAGTGCCCGCGGGGAAGAGTTGGTCGTGGTTCATGGTGACGGCGACCAGGCGCACGTAGCGGCAGAGCGTAGTGGGAAACGTCTCCATCAGAATCGGTCCGACGTCGTAGAGGGTGTCGTGGCGCAATTCGACCAGCACCCGGGCGTCCGAGAAATCCGCCATGTTCGCCCCTTCGACGCGGAGCACTCGCGGGAGCCCAGTATCGCCGGCAAAGGCCTGCGGCACGGTGTCGCTTTGGTCCACGGCATGAAGGTGCAGACGGGAGAGCGGAAAACTCCTACCCAGATCGAGGGTCAGGGTGGGCTGGTCGCCCAGCTCCGACGAGCTAAGGTAGGCCACGCTCTTTTTTCCCGAGGCGGCCACCATCAAATACGGCAGGAAACCATCCACGACCGCCGCATCCGGCCAGCCCGGTGCAATACTGCGTTCGCGACTGCTGGGGTAGCGCACCGATTTGTGCAGAGCCACGTTCTCCTCGCCGCTGAAGGCGAGGATCTCCGAAAACTGGAAGACAAACTTCGCGTCGAATTCCCGTCGGGAAAGAATCGTGGCCTCGAGGCGTATCCAGGAAGCTTTTACTCCATGGCAGGGTATGACCACCGGGGCGATGCGGGGCAGCAGGCCATCGCGGTCAGTAAATGCGCCGACGATTTTTCCGATGCGGTCCCCGCTGGCCCCGGCCCGCAAACGAAACGCCACGGGAAAGCCATCCGCCTGGAAGCCGTTGACCCCATCGCGCCGGATCGCGGGCACCACCACGACTTGATCGAGTGGCACCGCGTCGCCGAATTCGATTTCCACCCACTCGTCCTGCTCGGCGGTGTCGTAGCCGCGGGAGCGGGAGCCAATGGCCCCGACCCCGCCGCCGAGATTGTAATTGGCCAACTGCGCCAGCTGCCCGTCGATTTCGTGCAGACGCGTCTCGAGCAAGGTCAGGGAAAGGTCCTCTGGCGCGACCGCGGCTGAGAGGGTCGACAGCATCCCGGCCATCAAAATTGGGGCAAATTGCCGGGCCGTCGCGCGCATCGACCCTTACAACACCGCGCCGTCCCAACAGTCTAGCCGTTTCCGTTACCACGAGCCGCACGCCCCTTCGACCCCTGTAAACACAGGGTAGGCACGCGCTCGTTCTTGGTATAGCCTTCTGCAATTGAATAAAGCCGCAGTGGGCAGCCGGTGAAAAGGCCACCGCTCCCTGCTTCGATCTTTTTTAATTATCCCCCACTAAGTTCCCGTACGCCCCGCCCTGCCCCGCACCGCACCCCATAATGAAACACCCTCACTTCGCTACCAGCTCACCTGCCTGACCGCCATGCTTGGCGGCGCTGCGTGTCTCGCCTCCGCCCAAACCGTCCGCCGCCGCCGTTCGAAATGACGGTTCTTCGTTCGACTCGCCCGCTCACCACCCAACCTCATCCCCACCCCAAAATGATTCGTCCACGCCGACGCCACGTCCTCATTTTCGCTTGCTGGGCCTTGATCGGTAGCCAGCTCCTCGCCCAGCAAGCGCCCACCCCGCAAATCTCCGCCAAGCCTGCGTCGCCTGAAACGACGTCCGAGATTCTTAAGTTGTCCCCCTTCGTCGTCGATTCCGCTGCGGACCAAGGCTACTATTCCTCGCAAACTCTCGCCGGGGGCCGCCTGAAGACGGACCTCAAGGATGTCGCCACGTCCGTGCAGGTGGTGACCGACGTCATGCTGCAGGATCTCGGCCTCACGAATCTCAACGACGTCCTCGCCTACACGACGAATGCCGACGCCCTCGGCGCGTTGAGCAACTACGTCCAAGCGACGGACAGCGTCGGCGACGGCACGCTCAGCCAGTCGGAAGCTCGTCAAGATCCTGCCTCGGCCAATCGTGTGCGCGGCATGGCGGCGCCGACCCGGACGACGAATTATTTTCAATCCGACATCCCGTTCGATGCCTACAACTCGGGCCGCATCGACATCAACCGCGGCGCCAACTCGCTCCTCTTCGGCCTGGGCTCACCGAGTGGCATCATCAACAACAGCGTCTCGAACGCAGAATTCCGCGATTCGCTGAAAATCGATTTCCAAGTTTCGACGCAGAATTTTCAGGACAACTATTCCCGCCGCGCTTCGATCAACCTCAACAAAGTGATCGTGCCCAAGAAACTCGCGCTGCGCGTCGCCGCCCTCGAAGACAAGGAGGAGTTCATGCAACAGCCCGCGCACACCGACACCGCACGGAAATACGGCGCGCTCAAGTTCAAGCCCTTCGCGCAGCACCAAATTCTGTTCAATGCGAATTACGAGACAGGCCGCATCTCGGCCGTCCCCGTGGATCGCCTCGGTCCGCTGACGACGCTCGATACGTTTCTCAACGATCCCTACGGCAATCGCTGGGCCGGCGTCGCCGGCTTGGGCGGCACCCCGGGTGTCACCAACGCCACCGGTCGCCGCGTGCAAAACCCCTTCGTCACAGTCTTCACGAACAACACCGGCGGCGCCGCCGGTTATCTCGGCCGCTTCGCCAACGGCACGGTCATCCCGGAGGCCCCCTACGACAAATTTCTCAAGCGCAACGGCTGGGCCTCGGTCTATGACGGCACCGAGACTCCCGACGGCCTGGCGGGTCGGGCCGTCCACACCGGTTGGAACGGCAGCCGTGTCGCCCTCGGCAGCCCGACTTTCGACCCGGATCGGAACCTCGCGGGTGTGAATCAGTCGGTGCTCGTGCGGAATCTCTATCTCAACGAGATCCCGCTCGCCGCCTATGACGGCTACACCAAGCAGGGCCTGATAGACGCCGACGTGTTCGATTTCAACCGTCACCTCCTCTCCGGTTCGAGCGACAACTACCGGAATAAGTTCAACCGGGCGATGTATTCGCTGGAGGCGGTTTCCAAGAGCGGGAATTACGGCATCGAACTCGCCTACGCCGGAGAGAAATGGACGCGGGACAGCTTCGTCGCCGTCGAGGCACCCGCGATCGACATCGACGTCAACTACACCTTTCCCATCGGGCCCAACGCGCTCTTTGGGCCCACCAATCCCAATTTCGGGCGGCTCTACTACTACGCCGCGTCGGCCAATCGCACGGTGAACACCGACCAGCGCGATGCCATGCGTGGAACGGCCTTCGCCAAAATCGATTTCGCGGAAAAGTTCCGCGGCGGAATATTCCGTTGGCTCGGGCGCCACAATCTCGCCGCGCTGTGGGACCGGAATGAAAAAAATTCCCGCGCGATCACCACCAAGCCGTTCGTCTTTGGCAACGACGCGGCGTTCCACCTCCAAGCCACCGACGCCACCATCTTCCAACGGCAATGGTCGGGCATCTTTTACATCAGCGCGCCCTACCGCGACGCCTTCGAGAACCCTCACTTCAAATTGTCCGACTTTAAGACGGCTGGCTCGGCTCCCAATACCACCGTGGAGTTTCCGAAAAATTATCAGATTCCCGTCGCCTATCTGAACGTCGGTAATCCCGCTACCCAGGCCGCCGCGACCACCGTGCGGGGTGATGAGACGACGCAAGTCGGCCAATTTTCCCCAGCCTTCCAACCGTTCGGCGGAACGTTGACGAAGACAACCACGACCTCGATGGCCCTTAACACGCAGAGTTATTTCCTCAAGGACCACCTCGTCGCAAATCTCGGTTGGCGCAGCGATCAGGTGAACCTCATCCGCAACGGAAATCCGCCCCGCCAGTTTGATTCCATCCCCATCCTGAATTCGGACGTGTTCAATCTGGATGACAGGCCGACTCAAGTGATCAAGAAAAGCAACTTTGCCTACGGCCTGGTCCTGAAGGTTCCCGACAAGTGGCTGCGTCGCGACATGAGCCTCTCGTTTCACTACGGCGACTCCAAGAACTTCGTCCCTAATCCGGGTGGCTTCGATTTCCAGGGCAATTCCGTGCCGAGCGCCTCGGGTTCGACCAAAGACTTCGGCGTCACCATCGGCCTAAAGAACAACCAGCTCGTCGCGCGTCTCAACCACTACCGGGGCGTGGTGGCAAACGACAACTATGCCGGGACAACCCGGGCCGTCGGGCTGTATGTCAACGCGGCGGCCCGCAACTTCGGCGCGTTTTTCACCGACATCGAAAACTACGACCAGAACCGCGACGGCGTTTTCGACCAGGTCGACGGCGAGGATCCGGACAAAAACAAGAACGGCATCCTCGATATCGTCGAGCTAGGAGGGGCCAAATTTGTGCCCGGGGCGGAATACATGTCGCTCAAGGATTTCAACACCCTCTACAAGCAATGGGACACGTATTGGAACGCCTTCGCGCGCGCCCGGGCCGAAATGACCTTGATCCCCAGGACCGCGACCGCCGCCGCGGATGCCAGCAGCGGCGGTGGATTGTCGCTGGTCCTGACCGATACCAACGATCTCACGGCCGAAGGCTATGAATTCGAGCTGACCTACAATCCCACTCGCAACCTGCGGCTTTCCTTCAACGCCGCGCAGCAGAGCGCGGTGCGTTCGAACGTCTCTCCCCGCCTGGGCCAATTGCTCAAGGATCTCGTCGACAACTATAACGTGGTGGCGACCGGGACCCGGCTCCGGACCGGCATTGACCGGCTCAGTCTGCCGCTCTCGGCGCCGCTGGCCACCGATACATTGGCCGGGGCACCGCTGCGCGATCCGACTATCGGCCAAGTTTATTTCATCCAACAGGCGCTGGCGGGCTCATCCAGCCCGGAGATTCGCAAATATCGCGCGAACTTCGTCGGCAATTATTCCTTTTCCGAGGGACACATCAAAGGCGCAAATCTCGGCGCCGCCTTCCGCTGGCAGGACAAGGCGGCGATCGGCTACCCGAATGCCCGGCTGAAGATTCCCGGAACCACCACCGTGGTCCCGATCAAGGATGTCGCCCATCCCTACTTCGACGATGGCTCCAAATTCGTCGACCTGTGGGTGGGCTATCGACGGAAGCTCTTCCAAAACAAAGTCGAGTGGCGGGTGCAGGTGAACGTCCGCAACGTCTTCGCCGATGGGGATCCCGTAGTCGTCCAGGTTCAACCTGATGGTTCCCCCGCCCGCGTGTCGCTGCCCGTCCCGCGGCAAGTCGTGCTGTCGAATACCTTCACCTTTTGATCAGCGACCAAAATACACGCTGACCGTTCACTCCTCCAACCGCCCGTGAAACTAATCTACGCTGCCGACCGCAGTCGACGCGACCTTCGCAAGCAACGCGCCCCCGCAAGACGGAGCGAAGCAGGATGGCGACCGATGAGAAAATTTTCGTCATACCTCGCCGCGGCGCTGCTCACGACGCTGACCTGCTCGGGTGCAGCCGACACCCCGGGCGCAGTGCCGGTGGCGGAACGTTTCCCGGATTTCTCGTGGGACCGCGTGCCGCTTTACATGCACATCCGGAAGAGCACCGGATTCACGCCGGAGGAGCTGCGTTATCTGGCCGGGTTTCCGCTCATCGCTTTTGAGAAAACCACCGGTGCGACGGACTACGGCTCGACCGAAAAGGGCACGCTGGAAGCCGCCCGCGCGGTCAAGCGCCTCAATCCTGCCGCGAAGATTCTCTATTACCGCAACGTCATCGTTCACTACGGCGGCTACGCTGCCAACGCACCGCTTGCGGCCATTCCCGACGCGTTTCTGGTCAGCCACGACGGCCGGGGTAAACTTGTCCGCAATACGGTCGAGGCCTACGATCTGACTAACCCGAAGCTGCGCGACTGGTGGGTGGAAAACGCGCGCCAGCTCTGCGCCGATCCGGCGATCGACGGCGTGTTTCTCGACGGCAACGTCAAGGTGCTCGAGCCCGACTATCTGCGGAAGGATATCGGGCCAGAGCGGAAGCAGGCCGTCGTCGAAGGGTATCACGCCATGATGGCAGCGACCCGCGTGGCGCTCGGTCCGAAAAAACTCATGGTCGCGAATCTCGTGCGCGCCCGATTTCCCGATGCCGGACTCGGTTGGTTGGGCGCCTTCGACGGCTCCTATTTCGAAGGCTTCGAAACCACGGTGGGCGCAATCCCCCGCGAGGACTATGTCGCCAAAGGAATCGCCGCCGCTCAGGAGGCGGCCCGCCGGGGAGTTATCGTGGCATTCACTGCCGGCATGGGAAAACTCGCTTTGGGCGAAACCGGCAACGCGCAGCTGACGGATGAGATTCGCAACCGCGCCACCCAGGAGGCGGAGACCCAACGGCGGCTCACCTACTGTCTCGCAATGTTTCTGATCTGCGCGGAAAAATATTCCTACTTCCTTGCGCACGACGGCTACGATGCGACCAAGAGTTCAACGTGGCTGAAGCGCCCACCCGAGTTTGAGCGCCCGCTCGGACCGCCCACGGGAAAGGCGCAGCGGGAGGGCTCCATTTATACCCGCGACTTTCGCCAGGCCTCGGTGTGGCTCGACGTCAAAAACGAGCAGGCGCGCATCACCTGGCGCTAGCCCCAAATTTCACACCCCACTTGAACCCATGCATTTCACAGAGAGCACGGAGCCCAGCCCACAGAAGTCACAGAGCGGACAAGGTGTTTGGCTCTGTGACCTCGGTTCAGACCTCTGTGCGCTCTGTGAAAAAAGACTTTCTTCAGAAAAGTGTGATTGATGCGGGCTAAAAACCGATTCCATGAACCTCGCTATGCAACCCACCCGCATACTTCTCGCCGCCTTGCTGCTAGCACCGCTGGCCTTGCGCCCGATTGCCGCTGATGCCGCGACGGCCCGGCCCAACATCATCCTCGTGATGCCCGACGATGCAGGCTACGGCGACTATGCCTGTCTTGGGAATCCCATTATGCGCACGCCGTCGGTGGATGCGTTCAAGCAGCAAAGCACGCTCTTCACGCAGTTTCATGTAAGCTCAACGTGCTCGCCGACTCGCGCAGCGCTGATGAGCGGACGGCATGAGTTCAAAAACGGCGTGACGCACACCATCTTGGAACGTGAGCGCATGAACCTGAAGACCGTCACCCTGCCGCAGATGCTCAAGACGGTCGGCTACACGTCAGGGATTTTCGGCAAGTGGCACCTCGGGGACGAGGAGGCGTATCGGCCCGAAAACCGTGGCTTCGATGAAGTCTATATCCACGGTGGCGGCGGCATCGGCCAGACGTATCCGGGCTCTTGTGGCGACGCGCCCGGCAATACGAACATCGACCCGGCGCTCTGGCACAACGGGAAATGGGAGAAGACCAAGGGCTATTGCACCGACCTGTTTTTCGCCCAAGCCATCAAGTGGATGGATGCCAAGCGCGCGGCGAAGCAGCCCTTCTTCGCCTACATCCCGCTCAATGCAGCGCACGGTCCGTGGGTCCTACCGGAAGCATACTATCAGCACTATCTCGGCAAACCCGGCGTGTCGGAGGACGTCGCAAAGTTCTTTGGTATGATCGAGAACATCGACACGAACTTCGGCGTTCTGCTCACAAAGCTCAAGGCGTGGGGCATTGCGGAAAACACGCTGGTCATCTACCTCGGCACCGACAACGGCGGCTTCGCGCAGGCGTGCAAGATCTTCAACGCCGGCATGAGGGGCAGCAAAGTCACGCCGTATCAGGGGGGCTCACGCTCGCCGGCGTTCTTCCGCTGGCCCACCGGCGGCATCCCCGCCGGCGTGGAGTGCAATGCGCTCAGCGCACACCTCGATCTCTTCCCCACTCTCGCCGAGATCACCGGCGCGACACTGTCCGCTGAGGTGAAGCAACAAGTCGAAGGCCGGAGTCTGCTCCCTCTGCTCAAGAATCACCAGGCCGAGTGGGCGGACCGCACGCTCGTGCATCACGTCGGCCGCTGGGCCAAGGGCATGGCGGCGGAGTCAAAATACACCAAGTGCTCCATCCAGAACTCGCGTTTCACGCTGGTGAACAACGCCGAACTCTACGACCTCAAGGCCGATCCAGGCGAAACAAACAATGTTATCGCCGAGCACCCCGCCGTCGTTGCGAGCCTCCGCGCCAACTTTGAACAATGGTGGACCGACGTGCAGCCCCTGCTCGTGAACGAAAACGTCGCCGCTCCCCATATGAATCCCATGAAGGAGCTCTACTGGAAGCAATTTGGCGGTGGCCCGGATGAAGCCATGCTCAAACGCATGGACCCGCATTCTCCGCCCAGCCCGGAGGCCTCCAGAGCAGCGAAGAAACGAAATACGAAAGCGACCAAGTAAACCCACCTTGCAACCAAAGCATGGAACCTGTCGCGACAGTCTTTACCAAGCCGCTGAGCGCGCGGCACGTCACCAAATTACCCGGCGACGAGCCGCCGCACCTGCAGCGGCATGCGGGCGGGCGGTCAACGGAAGCGACGACGAGCAAAAGACCATGACCGTTGGACTCTCCAAACGCTTTTCCCCTAAAATGTCCGGCTGCGGCCGGGTGGTGCGACTTTGGCTTTTCCTGTTGGGAGTCTGCCCGGCGGCGGCAATTGCACGAGGCACTGAAGTGCAGATTCCAAGAGTGCAGGAGGCCCAAATCTCGTTGAACGGCGAGTGGCGCTTGAGCGTGAGTCCGCCCGAACAGTTTTGGTTGAATCAAGTGTCGGCCGAGACTTGGCCCACCATTCCAGTGCCGGGCGAGCTGCACGCGAACGGCTTCAAGGTCGAATACGACAAACCCTTTGTCTACAAAACCCGTATGGTCGTGCCGCGCGATTACGCCGGACAACGGGTAGAACTGCATTTTGAGGCCGTCTACAATCTCGCGCGAGTATGGGTCAACGAACGTCCCGCCGGCACCCATCAGGGCGGATTCACTCCATGGTCCTGCGATATCACCGATTTGGTTACGCCCGGTCGCGAAGCCACGGTAACGATCGAAGTCACCGCCGTAAGCCGCGAGATTTCCTTTGGCGGCAAGGCGGTCAGGAACATCGGAGGCATCCTGCGCGACGTGGAACTCCGCGCACGACCCCGCACATTTCTGGACGGCCTGAGAATCTCAACGGACTTCGATTCCACCTGGCGCGACGCGAAACTGCGCATCGCAGGCGATGTGTCCGCGCCCGATCCTGCGGCGAGGGTCAAGTTCCGCCTGTTCGATCCGGCCGGGCGCGAGGTCCAGCCGACAGCGCGTTCTTTCGCGCTGGCAACTGCCGAGTTCGCGGCGGAGATCGACGTGCAGGCACCCGTAAAGTGGGACGCCGAGCATCCAAATTTGTATCGACTGCAGGTTGAAATATCCAACGGCCAGACCGCACCAGTGATCTACTCGAAGCGAATCGGATTCCGCACGATCACGTTCAACCGCCAGCACGATCTGCTCGTCAACGGACGGGTCGTAAAGTTGCGCGGAATCAACCGGCATCTCAGCGATGGTTTGAGGGGCAAGGTGCCCACAGAATATTTCGACCGCCTCGATGCCCAGTTGATCAAGGAGGCCAACATGAACTTCGTCCGGACCTCGCATTACCCCCCAGGCGCGCGTTTCCTTGAGCAATGCGACGAAGTAGGCCTTTACGTGACGGTCGAATCGGCGGTGGTAGATGTCGGCAAATCAAACCGACCCTCAGTCGGCCTCAACGACGATCCGCAGTTCGAGCCGCTCTTTCTTTCCCAACTGCAGGAGATGATCGCGGCGCACGGCAGCCATCCCTCCGCCATAATTTGGTCAATCGGCAACGAGAGCCTATTCGGACGCAATTTCCAGGCCTCCTACGATCTCGTGAAACGGCTGGATGCCTCGCGGCCCGTCGTGGCGTCCTATCAAGCCGTAAAGGACAAGCGGCACTCGTCATACGATATCGAGAGCCATCACTATCCGCAGTGGAACGCTGCATTCTCCGCCGTCGAACGTCCGATGATCTACGACGAGTGGATGCACGTCCTCGGACACGGCGCGGAGGCGTGGTTTCACGATCCCAATGGCCGCGACGCTTGGGGACGCAGTCTCGATCTAGCGTGGTCCAAGCTCTTCGCCGCGCATGGCAGTATTGGCGCGGCGATCTGGCAGTATGTCGACGACGTCGTCTACATGCCGACGCCGCGCGGCGAGCACACGCGCGGGCCCACGCGGTTCGTATCTCCCGAAAAACTACGCATCGCCTCTCCAAAGCCCGAGGGCAATGTGTATGGCGTCGCCCGTTGGGGCATTGTCGATGAGTGGCGCCGAAAAAAGCCAGAATTCTGGAACGTGCAGAAGGCGTATAGCCCCATCCGCGTCGGGGTGAGGGAGGTCGCGGATATTGTGTCCAACCGACCGATTTCGCTGCTGGTCCACAACCGGTTTGACCACACGGATCTGAGCGAGATCACCATGAGGATAGAGTATGCAGGTGCGAAGGAAGAGAAGCGGTGCGAGCCGCTGCCGCCTCACGCGGAAGGCCTGATCGTTCTGCCGGCAAGGGAGTGGCGAGCGGGCACCGCAGTGACGCTCACGTTCCTCGACGGGAAGCAGCGCGTGGTCGACATCGAGCGAATCCGGCTCGGCGCATCGGCACCGCCGCCCGGGAATCCGCCCTCCGGGCCGACTGGGCTCAAAGTTGTCTCAAGGGAAAGCGGTATCGTCGTGTCCTCGGACAAGGTGCAATGGACGTTCAACCGGACGTCCGGACTACTGGAGTCCGCGACCGTCGGCGGAAAAACCTACGCGGTGCGCGGACCTTTTCCGCTCCTATATCAGAACCTGGAATACCGAAAGCCGGGCCGCGGACGGGCGTCGGAGTTCTGGTCCGAGCCGGAGCATGAAAAGTGGAAGCTCAACGCTATCCGCACTGCCGAAGCCGGCGGACGCGTCGTCGTCACCGTAACTGGCCGACTGGACGCAGTGGACGTTGAGTATGTGCTCACCTTCGGCGGCGACGGCCGGTGCGAAGTGGACTATGCGTATCGCTCGATCCCGTTGCTCGCGGTCAGTGAAGGTCCCGACGCCGGTGTCGCCCCAATCATGCTGGAGCGCGGGGTGCAGTTCGAAGTGGGCGAGTCGTTCGACGAGCTGAGTTGGAGTCGGCGCGGCTATTGGTCGTGGTATCCCGAGGGACACCAGGGAGCGCTCGCCGGGCGGGTGCCGCTCTGGTCGGAGCAGAAGCCAATTTATCGAGCGCCACCCGGCCAACCATGGGAAGCCGATGTGCACGATTACTTTTACCAAGGAGTAAACGTTCCGGCCGGGCGTTTGCTCACTAATCTGGTTCGCGGCGCGAAGATGAACGTCGAACGCTACAGTCTGGCCGACACTGCGGCTGGGACCGCTCTCACCGTCGTCGCCTCCGGTGATATTTCGTGCCGGTTCGCACAGGGCCGCGACCGCCGATATTATCTGCAGGTCCTAAATCTACTGGACTACAACCTGCGCTGGGGGAATTTCAGCGCTGGATTTTTGGTAACTCCGGAGCAGCGTGGGCGGGCTATGCTGCAGTTTGGCTCTCAGCTGTCGGACTGACGATTCCATCACTACCGTTCGTATCCCCCTTTACCGAGGCACCCGTGCTTCGAAGCACCCGATCCCCATCTCCTATGAAAACCCCTACTACAACCGCGAACGTGACCACCGTCATCGCTGCTTGCCTCACGCTCGCCAACATCGCCCTAGCTCAGTCGGTCCCGACTGCTCCGCTTAAGCCCGCATCAACCGACGCCATTCTGCTCACCCCCTTCGAAGTCTCTTCCGAGAAGGACAATGGCTACGCCGCCACCGAGACGCTCGCCGGCACGCGCATGCGCACCAACCTGCGCGATGTCGGGGCCTCGCTCTCAATTCTCACCCCCGAATTCCTGCGCGATCTCGGCGTCAATTCCTTTGACCAAGCGCTTCTGTATACACCGAGCGTCGACGCCACCGAAGGCGACAACACCGATGCCAATCGCGCGTCCGGCACACAAATGCGCTATGGCACTGGCCAATCCTACTCGATTCGTGGCTTCAACACCAACGCTGGCAACCAATCGATCTCGCACGATTTTTTCAACGCTCTGGAGCCCACCGATAATTACAATCTTGAGCGCATCACGCTCTCGCTCGGGCCGAACGCTCTGCTCATCGGCGTCGGCAATCCCCAAGGAACCGCCGTCACCACGACAAAACGCGCAGAATTAAAGCGGCGAAAAACCGAGGTGCAGACGCAGGCCGATACCAATGGCTCGCGGCGCATCGCCATCGACCACAACCAACCCTTGATCAAGGATAAGTTGGGTTTCCGGCTCAATCTATTGCACGATCAAGCCCGCGAGTTTCGGCGCTACGAAGGCAAGAATCAGGAGCGTTTGACCTTGAGCGTCACCGCCAGACCGTTGCCCAACACCAAGCTCACCTTCAACCACGAGAACTATTCCCTCGGCACCAACGCCTCGAGTTTGGTGTGGGGCTTCGACGGCAGCGTGCTGCGCTGGGCCGCGTCGGGAAAACCAACGATTGAATTCCTGCCAGCCGGCCAGCAATGGACCGCGACGCGGCCTTATGTCGATGCCAAGGGGAACAGCATTCCCGTCGCCAGCGGCGTGGTGGACACGGATGGTCTCGTCGATTCACGCAACGACTTCGATCCCAAATTGGTGCTGGGCCAGAGCAACGGTAACCAGCCCACGTGGATCGTCGGGCTACCGTTGGCGAACCCGATGGTGAACACGCGCTATCAGGGCACCCTCGGTGGCGCCACGTTTGGCGGCCAAGGCAGCGCCAACTATCAATCGAAAGACCCCTGGACCGCGCTCGGACTCAGCAAGAGCACCAATCTCAACGGCGGGACTTGGGATGATCCTTCCAATAAGCAACACGGTCGCTGGAGCCAGCTCCTCCTCGAGCAGAAACTCGCCGAGGGCCTTTTCCTCGAACTGGGCGGCAACCTCGCGTTGTACAATCAAACGCTCGATCCTAACAACTTCACCAACGTTACCATCGATCCAAACCGCTACCTGCCGGACGGCTCGAACAACCCCGGTTATCTCGTGCCGTATAGCCAGATCGGCGGCCAATATCGCCCCGTAAAGAACCGGTCGGCGGAATCTCGCGCGACCCTTTCCTACGAACGCGATCTCACCCAGCGGAGTCGTTGGCTCGGCCAGCATAATTTCGCCGGGCTCTACCAGCGCACCCGCTCGGATGCAGAGCAGGATCTCACCCGAGTGAGCAACCTCGCCACCGTCGGCCTCCCCACTGCGAATGGCTGGAGCAGTAACATCCTCGACGGGACCAACAGCCTGCAAACTCGCGTGTATTACCTGAACGGCAACGTGCCCGTGATGCCCGATGTCATCCAAACCCTGAATAACATTTCCCTCCTGAACAGCTACGGGAAATTTATCGGCGCCTCCGCCGCCGAACAGGTTCCCATCAACCTGCGCCGGATCTCTTTCCTCAATGCCATTAAGAGCAAATACACGGCCGATGCCCTTTCCCTCGGTTGGCAGGCCCGCTGGTTCGGCGGTCGCCTCGTCACCGTCGCGGGCTACCGCGAAGACAACACCCAAAGCTTCGGCGTGCCGACCGTGCGCACCATCGCCGATCCCGCCATCCCCGGTTCAGCGAGTGATCCGCTCAAGCAGTCATTCGAACTCGCTCGCAACATCCCCTACAACAGCGTCCCCGCCATCATCGCCAATGGGATCTCGCGCACGTACGGCGGCGTTTACCATGCCTTCCCGTGGCTCTCGCTGACCTATAGCCGCTCGAACAACTTCCTCCCCGTGGGCAACGCTTCATGGGTCGACCCACTGGGTCGCTCCGCCCCCAATTCAGCCGGTCAAACCGTCGACTACGGTGTGCGGTTATCCCTGCTGCAGGGGCGGCTTTCTTTGGGCGTGAGTCACTTCACCACGTCCGCCGATAACCAGGCGCGTAACGCCAACGGCAGCGTCGGGGGCACGCGCAACATCCTCGGTCGCTTGCGGAATTATAAAACCGCGGGCGATCCTTATTTTAAGGACTTGGCCGAGTCCGGTGGTTATCCCGTGGATACAGGGAATACGTCGGATACGTGGAGCTATGTCGCCGAGGGCTATGAGATGAATCTCATCTTCAACCCTTCACGCAACTGGCGGGTCGCGCTCTCCGGCAGCACGAACACGAATCAACTGGGCAAGCATCTCGCTGCCGTCGGGACCTATCTTTACACCGATTCAAAGTATCAGGGCCTCGGCACGTGGAAGACATTGGCCAGCGAGCTGCGCAAGATCGAGGCTGGACAGGCCTCTGCCTTCTTCGCCCTCAATCCAGCCGATGCCACCGCCAAGGTTCAGGCCGCCGCCGATGCCCTCTTCCTCGAGCAACAGATCGCCTCCCAGGAAAAAGGCTACCTCGACGACCAAGCCCTCAGTGGGATCACGACCGCGCGCAACGGCAAATATGCGTTCAACGGTCTCGTCACGCGCGTCTTCAACGAAGGTCGTCTCAAGGGCTGGACCGTCGGCGGCAACTACCGCTGGCGCAGCGCCAACACCATCGGTTACCAACGCATGACCAACGCCGCGGGCGCCCCCGTGGGGACCATCGATCCCTCCCGCCCACTCAGCGGCAAGGAATTCTGGGACCTCGGCGCGATGGTGTCCTATCAACGCCGCGTCTTCGGCAACGTAAATCTTCGGACCCAACTCAACATCCAGAATCTGCCCAACTGGCAGACGCCGCGTCTCGTGAAGTCCGACTACGATAGCCAAGCCTTGTACGGTACCACCAATGCCATCGTCCCCATTATCTGGGAAATCCGCCGCCCACGGAATTACATCCTCACGGCGACGTTTGAATTCTAGTCGGCCGGTTCTCCGCCACACGGCCCACGGAATCCGGCAGAATTAAAACAGCGAGACCGGCCTTCACCAATCATGCCGAAAAAAATAATCCACGCGCTCCTGTTCGCCTTGGTCGTGCGCCTCGGGGGAGCGGAGCCCGAGACGCTGGCGCCGCTCAAGGACGGACGCGCGCCGCACACCTTCGAGGAGCTGTGGGCCGGCTTCGATCCGCGGCGTGAACCGCTCGACGTCGAGACGCTGAAGACTTGGCAGGAAGATGGCGTTACGCTGCGGGTGGTCCGCTACCGGATCGGGATCTTCAAAGGGCAAAAAGCGATGATGGTCGCCGTCTATGGATTTCCCGCAAGCCCCGCCAAGCTTCCGGGATTGGTTCAGATTCATGGCGGCGGACAATATGCCGACTACCGCGCCGTCCTCACCAATGCCAAGCGCGGCTACGCGACCATCTCCATCGCGTGGGCCGGGCGGATCGCCGCGCCGGGCTACACCGTCAACCCGGCGGGCGTGGCGCTGTTCTGGGCAGGAAAAACAGCTGATCCCGCCTACCGGCTCACGACCGACTGGGGGGCGCTCGACGCCTACCACGCCCCCTGCCGCCACGAGAAAAATAATTTTCAGACACTCGCACCGGCTGGGTGGACCTTGGACGCCGTGGAGTCGCCCAGGAACAATCCTTGGTTTCTCTGCACGCTCGGGGCGCGCCGCGCCCTGACCTTTCTGGAGGCGCAACCCGAGGTGGATCCGGAGCGGCTCGGCGTCTACGGCCACTCCATGGGCGGCAAGCTGACCGTCCTGACGACGGCCGCAGACTCCCGCGTGAAGGCTGCGGCGCCCTCCTGTGGCGGGGTCAGCGATCGGACCCACGCAAGTCCGCTCTATCGCGCGACCCTCACCGACGACCAGAGCCTCAAGCGCATCACGTGCCCCATCGTGTTCCTCAGTCCGGCCAACGATTTCCACGGGCGGATCGACGACTTGCAGACTGCGTTGCCAGAGGTCCGCAGCCCCGAGTGGCGCGTGACGTGTTCGGCGCATCACAGCCATCAGGACACGGCGGAATTTCAGGTCGTCGGTTTGTTATGGTTCGACCAGCACCTGCGCGGCGACTTCACGTTACCGCGGACACCCGCGGCATCGTTGGACCTGCAGACAGCGGACGCCGTGCCGACGTTCACGGTCACGCCGGATGCTGCACGAACGGCTACGACGGTGGATATTTACTACACGCAGCAGGGGCAACTCGCGGGCGAAAAAGACGACCGCGAGAACACCATTGCGCGTTTCTGGCATCACGCCCGCGCAATTCGGGAGGGCGGGACGTGGCGGGCGAGCCTGCCCCTGGCGACCATCGGCAAGCCGCTGTGGGTGTACGCGACCGCGCACTACGCCTTGGAAAAGCCGGTCACCGGGGCCGGCTACTACTACAGCATCTATACGGCGAAGGCGTTTGCACTTTCCTCGCGCATGCTCGTGGCCACGCCGGATCAACTCGCCACCGCGGGCGTGAAGGCGACGGCCCCCGCCTCCCTGTTGATCGAGGACTTCGCGAGTGGCTGGGAAAAGGAATGGTTTACCTACGAATCCACCGACCACTGGGCGCGACGCACCCACAAGATTTACGACGATCGGTGGCAGGCTCCCCCCGCAGCGAAACTCGTGCTCGAAGTCCGCTCCGCGCAACCCAACCGGCTAGTGCTAGGAATCGACGGCTACGCCGCGGCCATAGCGCTGACCGGCGGTGCGGCATGGCAGCAAATCAGTCTGGCCCCGGAAGATTTTCGCAACGCGGCCGACCTCGCGCTCCCCGGCTGGAAAGGCATCAGGGAACTGCGCCTCGCGGCCAAAGACCGGCTCACGCTCCGCGAGAGGGGCGAAGAGCGGCGAAAAGAAGTCGGGGCAGAGTGGCAGGGCCCTAGGCCGGAATTCCAGAATCTGCGTTGGGCCGCCGGCACGCCCTAGATTTTTTTCACCGATGCATCGCCTTTTTCTCACCGGCCTTTTCGTTCTCCTCGTCGCAGGATCAACCGCCCACGCGGCGGCGCCGCGCCCCAATATCGTCTTCATTTTTGCCGACGACTGGGGCTGGGGAGATCTCAGCTGCCACGGGCATCCGTACGTGAAGACCCCGAACATCGACCGGCTGGCCCGCGAGGGGACGGACTTCCACCGTTTCACCGTCGCGAGCGGCGTGTGTTCGCCCAGCCGGACCGCCGTGCTGACGGGACATTTTCCGGCGCGCTACAACATCGACGGCCACTTCGCTTGGGTGAAAAACAACGCCCAGCGCAACATGCCCGACTGGCTCGACCCGCAGACCCCGACGTTGCCCCGGATGCTGCAGTCCGCCGGCTACGCGACGGCGCACTACGGCAAGTGGCATCTTTCGAATGACATGATCCCGGATTCGCCGTTGCCGACGGTTTACGGCTACGACGACTACGGCGCCTTCAACTGCGCCGGCGAGCAGATACCCGTGCACGAGGACGCGACCCGGGCGATTGCCTTCATCGAAAAGAGCGCGGCCGCGAAGAAGCCTTTTTTCATCAACCTGTGGATTCACGAGCCGCACACTCCCTTTCACACGGTGCCCAAATACGAGTGGCGGTTCCGCGATATGAAGAGCCGCGAAGACCAGATCTTCGCCTCTGTGCTATCGCATGCCGACGATCGCATCGGCGAGGTGTTGGCCGCGCTGGACCGGCTGAAATTGACCGAAAATACGCTGGTGATTTTCAGTTCCGACAACGGCCCCGCCCGCGCTGCAGGAGCGGCGAAGCTCGACCTCAATTACGACACTGCCACGGGGGCCGGCTGGGGCATCGCGGCCGCGAAGGGAATCACGGCCGGCCGGAAGGGCTACAAGGCCGCCTTATTCGAAGGCGGCATCAACGTGCCGTTCATCGCCCGCTGGCCCGGCCAGATCGCGTCGGGCAAGATCGACGCCACCTCGCTCATTTCCGCCGTCGATCTGCTTCCGACTTTTTGTGAGCTGGCCGGGGCGAAGCTGCCGAATTCCTACCAACCCGACGGACTCAGCCAGGTGGCCACGCTCAAGGGCCGCGCCGCCCCCTCGCGCAGCAAACCGCTCTTCTGGCGCACTGGGGCGAACTGGCCGCCGCGCAAAGATACGCCGCATCACTGGGCCGCCCACGTCGTCGTGGACGCTCACTGGAAACTACTCGCCAGCTCAAAGTATGAACACGTAGAGCTCTACGATCTGCAGCAGGACCCTCTGGAGAAATCGGATCTCAGCTCATCGCATCCCGACGTGGTCGCTCAACTCCGCCAGAAACTCGCCGCTTGGCACGCGACACTACCGACCCAACCCAGCGGCAACGTTTTTTCCAAGGAACGCACCGAATAACGCCACTGGCACCGCACCAATCCGAGCAATGCCACCATGAACCACTCGCCGTTCCCCACGCTTGCTCGCGCACTCTGCCTGTTCATCGCTTCCGCCCTTCCTGCCACGTGGGTCACCGAAATGCGGGCAACTCCTCCCCCCACCGTCCGTCTCACCGGTTTCAACTGGGAGCGCGTCCCGCTCAACCTCCACTTCGGCAAACGCACCGCCGACCTCACCGACGCCGAGATCAAATTTGTCGCGAGCCACAGCTCGTTAATCGCACTCGAAAAGGGCCACGGCGCGTCCGTGCATGGCAGCACCGAGGCCGGCATCGCGGACTCCGCGCGGCGGATCACGCAGCGCAACCCGGACGCCAAGGTTCTCTTCTACCTCAACGCCTTCATCAACTGGCCCGGCTACGACGCCTTCAAAACCTACCGCCCCGAGTGGACGCTCCGCACCGCCGCAGGCGAGATCGTCACGCACCCCTCCGGCACGCCTCGCCCCGATCCCTCCAACGCCGACTTTCGCGAGTGGTGGTCGGATGTCGTCGCCCACGCGAATCGCTCC
>Ga0209550_10001785_pt1 | contig 20665 bp, 11 predicted proteins | sample LauGreSuBDMM15SN_2_FD_187567 | JGI IMG/M metagenome (GOLD analysis project Ga0209550, IMG submission 187567) | Freshwater lake microbial communities from Lake Michigan, USA - Su13.BD.MM15.SN (SPAdes) (version 5) | ecosystem: Environmental > Aquatic > Freshwater > Lake | place: Lake Michigan... | reverse complement strand
GTTTCTATACTTCGTGGATTAAAAGATCGATATGAAACCTATCATCATGTAAGAATAAAAGATGAAGCCATCATTGCTGCAGTTGAATTATCACATCGTTATATTACCGATCGTTTTTTACCTGATAAAGCCATTGATCTAATTGATGAGAGTGCAGCCAAGCTTCGCTTAGAAATGAATTCCATGCCCGAAGAATTGGATAAATTAGAAAGACAAATTCGACAGCTTGAAATTGAAAGAGAGGCAATCAAAAGAGAAAGTGATGAAGGTAAATTAAAGGAACTCAATACGGAGATATCTAATCTCTCTGTACAAAGAGATACTTTTAAAGCCAAGTGGAAACAGGAAAAGGAAGTCGTAGAAAAAATTCAGACGGCTAAATCTGAAATAGAGAATTTAAAAACTGCTGCAGAAAGAGCAGAGCGAGAAGGTGACTATGGTAAGGTAGCAGAAATTAGATATGGAAAGGTGCAGCTTCAAGAAAAAATTATTGAAGATCAAACCCAATTGCTAGATGATATCAGCGAAAAAAGATTATTAAAGGAAGAGGTGGATGCAGAAGATATTGCAGCGAATGTAGCCAAGGCAACAGGCATTCCTGTAATGAAAATGTTACAGAGTGAAAGAGAAAAATTATTGTTGCTAGAGGATGAATTACACAAAAGGGTAGTGGGTCAAAATGAAGCGATCGAGGCGGTGAGTGATGCTATTAGAAGAAGCAGGGCGGGTTTGCAAGATCCCAAAAAACCTATTGGATCATTTATATTTTTAGGAACCACCGGTGTAGGAAAAACTGAGCTAGCCAAGGCTTTGGCGGATTATTTATTTGATGATGATTCGATGATGACTAGAATAGACATGAGTGAATATCAAGAAAAACATTCGGTGAGTAGATTGGTAGGAGCACCTCCGGGGTATGTGGGTTATGATGAAGGCGGACAACTAACTGAAGCGGTTAGACGCAAACCTTACAGTGTAGTATTATTAGATGAAATTGAAAAAGCGCATCCCGATGTATTCAATGTATTATTGCAAGTGCTCGATGATGGAAGATTGACTGATAATAAAGGACGAGTAGTAAATTTTAAAAATACCATTGTCATCATGACTAGTAATATGGGAAGTCATATTATTCAGGAAAACTTTGAAAAGGTCAACGATAATAACAAAGACGAAGTGGTGGAGAGCACTAAGGCTGAAGTGATGGTATTATTGCGTCAAACCATTCGACCCGAATTTTTGAATCGTATTGATGAGGTAATTATGTTTCAACCTTTGATGAAAAAAGAAATAAAAGGAATTATTGATATTCAGTTACAAGGGTTGAAAAAGTTGGTAGCTCAAACAGGAATCCAGTTGCAGTTCAGTGAATATGTTTTAGACTTTTTATCAGAAAATGGCTATGATCCACAAATGGGTGCAAGGCCATTGAAGCGGTTGATTCAAAAGGAAATCATTAATCAGCTAAGTAAAAGGATTTTGGCGGGGGATATTGACAAATCAATTCCGGTTTTAGTGGATGTTTTTGATGGAAATGTAGTTTTTAGGAATGAAATTTCAAAAGAGCGAAAAGTAGAAAAATCAGTCAGTTAATCGTTAATACCTTCTTAAAATATAATTTTAAATAAAACGTAAATATTTGATTATCAAATATTTATATAATTAGATTGGAGTAGTTTTTATGAATGGCATTGAAAAAAGCCTAAAATTTGTTACCTTCCGAAATTCTGAGTCTTTTAGGAACAATTGGGTATTATTATCTAAAACAAACCATTTCGACTTAGAATGGTTATAAAGAAACAAGATTAGAAATTGCCCATTATAGGCAAACACATTAAAAATTTTTATTATGGCATTTAAGAAAGAGGTGGTAGAGATTATTGAACCAAGAGATGTATTTGTTGGAAATATCAATGCGCCGGTTACATTAGAAGAGTTTGGTGAGTACGAAAGCGAAGTTTGTGCAAAAGCAAACGAAGTGGTGAAACAAATTTTAGAAGAGTACGACGGAAAAGTAAGATTTAATTTTCGTCATTTCCCAATGACTAACATTCACCAACGCAGTTTAAAAGCTGGCGAAGCGGCAGTAGCAACTGCTCAAGACGGAAAGTTTTGGGAAATGCACAATATTTTATTTGCCAATCGCCGCAACTTAGGTACTACTAGTTTAAAATTACACAGCAGAGAAGCGGGTGTTCAAAACAAACGTTTTTTGGATGAACTAGTAAACGCTACTTATGGCTGGCAGGTACAAGGTGATATGCGCGAAGGCATCAACAGAGGAGTTAAAGATGTTCCTACTTTTTTTGTTAATGGAGAGCGCTTCACAGGAAAAGTGACTTACGAAGAATTAAGTAAGGCAATAGAAGTTGCCTTAAAAAAGGCGAAGAAAAAAGCGCCTGCAAAACAGAGAGCTTAAAAAATTGAAACCCCCATTCTCAAATGGGGGTTTTTTGCACTCGGTTATTTTTCAAAATAGGCTACCGTACCGCCTACCCATTTCTTGTTTTTATTGTAGCGGGTTCCAATCATTTTTCCTTTGCTAAGTCTTGCTAAATTGAAGACCGCTTGTGGTCTACTCCAACCATGTTTCCAAAAATAAAACAAACGTATTTCAGCTTTGGCGGGTTCATCAGGTGTCTTAATGACGGAGGCGTAATTAACTTTTCTTTGCAGTATCCAATTTTCAGGGTCTTTAATATTCATTATATCGTCAACAGTTACCTCAATTATTACTCCCATTCCAGCAAAAGAAAAAAGTGGTTTCAATACATAATTATCTAGGTCTGCTGGAATTTCCTTTAGCTCATTTAGATAGTACGTACTTGGTATATAAGGATGCTTCAACAAGGGTAGGGTAAACTTACTAACTCTGTAAAACCAGTTAGGGTGTGCAATCCACTCTACTTCCCAGGGATGAAAGAGGTCGATTGTTTCTGGTAAATCTTTTTGTTGAAAAAGCTCATCAAAAATTAAACGATTGTAAATTCTGTTGATCGGAATTTTTTTTCCATCCAATTCATAAAACAATTTATTTCCTTCACCAATGAGTTGAGTCAAACAAATTGTTTTTATTCCGAGTATTGATTCTGAACAATAAAAATCGATTCTTGTTTTTTGTTGTTCAGGAAAAAGATCTAATAATATCACATTGGAAGGGTCTAAATCACCTACTATGATCTCTTTCAATAATTGAAAATAAGTTTCCTGCGTGTAACCATTGAGGTAGGCGCTGAAATCATTGGGTACATTGGCATAGTTAAAAGTAATGGAGCTGTGAAGTGGCTGAAATGCAAAAAGTGAAGGGAACCCCTGCATTTCTATTAATTGAGGTTCTATCTGTTGTTGCTCATTTTCACAGATACCAAAATCGAAGACTAAAAAATCAGGATAATTTTTTTCATTTGCAATGTTTGCATTATCGAGAATAGCACTTTGTGTATTTAAATTAAATGAAGGGTTTACAATAGCATCTACAACGTGCTCGCAAGTTGCCAACATCTTATCTTTAAATTCCTTTGAAATAAAAAGGGGTGTCTCCGCTAGCGTAAAATCCAAGTTTCCTGGAGACAAAGCTTCTATTTCTTTTTTGTAAGCTTCGTATTTTTCTTCCGTAAAAAAATCGTTGAATTGATTGCGTAAATCTTTTTGCATTTTAAGTAAGGTGATTTAAAGGAAGCATTTGATGACTATCTAAAATTAAATATTCTCCTTACAACTATCGTATCTATGCTAATTATTTTAATTTATTTAAGTTGATTACTAGCAATCGATAAAAAATTAGGAAGGATATGTGAATAGGTAAATGAAATTTTATCTGGATCATTCAAGTGGGTAATCATTTGTTCCCACTTTTGTAATCCATAGTTTTCAATGACTGTTTTCTTTTTCTCATCAGTTTGTAGGTAAAGGCTCATACCAGAAGCATCTGCTTCGGGGTGAAACTGTGTGCCAATCATGTATTCATTGAATCGAATTGCCATAACAGCTCTTTCTAACAATACTTGAGGTCTTTCTTTCTCTATCGCTAAAATGCTTGCTCCGATGGATTGAATTTGTTGATGGTCAGGCTCTATTACTTGATAGTCTCTGCTGTCCACAGCATAAAAAGGGTCTAGCATTTCATTAAATACAGGTTCATCTTTTCCATTGCTTAGTAAATGGACAGGAAAAATACCAAACGCAGTACTTTTTCTTTTACATAGGTTGCCAATTTTAAAATACCTACAGGCTAGTTGAAAGGAATGACAAATAAAAAAAACATGTTTTTTCCGAGTATTTATTTCTTCTTTATTCCATTGCTCAACCTGGTGAAGCCATTTAAAATAACCAGCTTCCCAATTAGAGTCCTTAGTTTCTAGTGGACTACCCGGACCACCGCTCGAAATAAAAATGTCATACGACGAATCAGGGATTTCATTTTTTTGTCGAACATTAAATTCATCCCAACTAATTTCGATTGCTTGGTTTTTATAAAACCGTTGAAGCGTTTCTCTGATACCACGCATTCCTTGATTGGCCACCCCGTCATATAAATCTAAAACGGCAATGCGAATGGGCTGCCGTTGAACTGAATCCATACTATAAAATTTAATTTCCTAACCTAAATAAAAATCCTTGGCTGATCTTTTAATAAAACAAGCTTACTCCATTAGAATTAAATACCCTCTAGAAATTTCTTCTGAATATAATCTACTACCTCTAACAAATTATTAGTGTCATAGTATACTTTTAACTGTTGATCTGCACCTGTTCCATTTTCTAATATTTTACTTACATAACTGATTGCATGTTTACTTCCTAAATGTGGTACAACATCATCCACAAAGTCAAGTAACTCATCAATAAGTATTCTAGTATTTACTTCTTTTTCTTTTCCAAAATCAATCAGCGTCCCATCAATTCCATACCTGCTTGCACGCCACTTATTTTCGTTTAGCAGTGCGCGTGAGTAGGTCATAAAATTTAAGTTCTGACTTCTTAGTTTGTAAAGTTTTGCACAGATAGCCTGAAAAAGAGCAGTAATAGCAATGGTTTCGTGGACAGTCAACGGAATATCACAAATCCTAAATTCCACAGTATTAAATGTTGGATGTACCCTTATATCCCACCATATTTTTTTAGCATTGTCGATACAATTGGTCTTCACCAACAGTGCGATATAGTTATCGTAGGCCTGTATATTTTCAAAATGATCTGGTATACCTGTTCTAGGAAATTTATCAAATATCTTGGTGCGATAAGATTTGTAGCCAGTGAGTCGGCCTTCCCAAAAAGGGGAGTTGGTACTGAGTGCATACACATGGGGTAAAAAATAGCGTGCCGAATTAGCGATGTGTATCGCCATCTCCCTATTTTCCATTCCTACATGTACATGTAGACCAAATATTAAATTGCTTCGAGCGGCTTCTTGAAATTCATTGACCATTTCATTGTACCGCACATGGTCTGTGATCAATTGGCTTTGCCAATGACTGAAAGGGTGTGTGCCCGATGCGCCAATTTTATAACCTAAACTATCAGCAATTCCACTGATCGTTTTGCGCAGGGTAGATACATCAATGAAAGCCTCTTCTACATCTTTACAAATATCAGATCCTACTTCTACTACCGCCTGGTGCATCTCTGCTTTTACCTTGTCTTTACTAATTTTATGTCCCTCTTGTACAATCCTTTGCTCATGGCTTTTTAGTTCCCTTGTAATAGGATCTATAACCATGTATTCTTCCTCTACCCCCACTGTAAAACTTTTAAATGAAATATCAGCCATAGCTTACTTTATTGATAATGGATAAACTGGTAATTTTTTATTATTAAATTTGATCAATTGGTATTTAAATATTTTTTTACAATATATCTGCCAAAGATACTTATTAAGCGCTATGAGTAAATGCCTTAAATGGATTTGGTTATTGGAATAATTACAGGAACTGTTAATAAAATTATGCTTCGATTTTAATCAAATTTACCTTGACAGCTAGCTTTTTATAGATTGAAATTATTTTAATACCAAAGAATCTAATTTTCTAGCTAATTAACCGACACAAAAAGAGTAAACCTTGTTAACTTTGCACTTTAAAATTAAAAACGATGTTAGATAGTATTGAGTCGGCGATTGAGGCTATTAAAAATGGTCAATTGGTAATAGTGGTGGACGATGAGGATAGGGAGAATGAAGGTGATTTTATTACAGCAGCTGAAAATGTTACTCCTGAAATTATAAATTTTATGAGTACTTACGGCCGCGGTCTTATATGTGCTCCCTTGTCTGAAGACAGGTGCGATGCACTCAACCTTCCTGCAATGGTGCCAGACAATACTTCTTTGCATGCTACTCCTTTCACGGTAAGTATCGACTTGTTGGGGCAAGGTTGTACCACAGGAATTTCTGCTCATGACCGTGCAAAAACAGTTCAGGCATTGGTAGACCCTTCTACAAAGGCATCCGATCTTGGACGCCCTGGTCATATTTTTCCACTAAGGGCAAAAAAAGGTGGCGTACTCAGAAGGTCAGGTCATACAGAAGCTACCACCGATTTATCTGTATTGGCAGGTTTTCAACCAGCGGGTGTGTTGGTAGAAATTATGAATGAGGATGGTAGCATGGCCCGACTTCCACAGTTAATGGATATTGCTAAAAAATTCGACTTAAAACTAATTAGCATTAAAGATCTTATTGCATATCGACTTTCTAAAGAAACGCTTATCAAAGAAGAGGAGCGAGTCAACATGCCTACCAAATTTGGTAATTTTGAGTTAATCGCTTTTCAACAAATCAATACCGGTGAAATACACTTGGCTATAAAAAAAGGTGACTGGGAAAAAGATGAGCCCATTTTAGTTAGAGTGCATAGTAGTTGTATGACCGGTGATATTTTAGGTTCATTGCGCTGCGACTGTGGCGATCAATTGCACAAGGCATTAAAAATGTTGGAGGCTGAAGGTAAAGGGCTTGTATTATATATGAATCAAGAAGGCCGTGGAATTGGTTTGTTAAACAAATTAAAAGCCTACAAATTGCAAGAGCAAGGAATGGATACAGTAGAGGCTAATCTTGAACTTGGATTTGGAATGGATGAGAGAGATTACGGCGTTGGAGCTCAAATTATTCGTCACCTCGGAATTAGTAAAATGAAATTGATGAGTAACAATCCACGCAAGCGCGCTGGACTTTTGGGTTACGGTTTAGAAGTTGTAGAAACGGTGGCCATTGAAATATTACCCAATGAACACAATGAAAAATATCTTACCACTAAGCGAGATAAAATGGGGCATGAAATTTTGGGCGACCAATAATTTTTCAAGAATTTTTAATGCTGAATGTATTTCAAATTTTTCAAAGTCAGTGATTCAAATACTCGATCTATTTTCCTTTTTTAAGAGGTTCTATTTTTTTCTTTTCTTCTTCCGCTTCATAAGAAGAATTTAGTTTATCAAAATCTTTGCGATAGGATAAGCTCGAACCCGTTCTGGTACGCTGACTAATTAAATCGAAATTGGTTCTGTTAAATCCTACTAATCTAACACTCCCATCTTTTGACAATAGCCATTCTGCAGTGATATCGGGGGTTACCAAGAGGTTGTTATTTTTACTCATATTTGCTACATAAGGATTGTTGTAGTCAAGGTTAAATCCAGCAGAAATAACAACCCTTCCATTGAGTAGTGTAAAGACTAAGCCTGTTTTTGCAGCAGCCTGTAATTTTTGAACATTACTTTCTAATCCAAGTCCGGTGTTCAGATCTAGGTAGACTGAAGTGTTCTTCATATATTTTTGTAATAATTTATTAAAGTAGCCAGAAAGGGCATTCGAAACGACTCCTCCAATGGTACTTGCTATTACATTATATCCACTACCAGCCGTTATCATACTTTGTGTACTACTCACAAAAGTATTGAATAGTAATAAAGAGGTAACCTGTTTGTTAAGCTCATTTTTATCCTCTTTAAATTGTTGTAGTCTTTTAGTAATTACAAAATCATTTTTTAAGGAACTAGAGGTTGGCAATAAGAATTCAAAATCAATAGCTGGTTTTAAAAGTGTTTCAGTAAGGTGCGCAATTACTCTAACATCTTCTTTTTGAAATATCTGAGAACTTGCTGTTGATATGGGTTTGAAATCAACCTTATTGGCTAGGTATTCAGCCATGATATCAATTCTTGCATTCAGTGGATCTCCGTTCCAAACGATGGATCCGCTGTTTACAGTAAAATATTTTTTAAGAAAGGTTTGAAAATTAAAAGTGTATTCCCCTTTGGTAATATTATAGTTTCCATTGATGGTGAGCGGTTCTCTATTTCCAACACGAATTTTCAACAAACCATTTCCTTGACCCTTAATGATATCACCAGTAGCCTCGTCTAAAATTACATCAATTTTGCAGGCAGGGTTGGCCGTTAGTATCATATTTACCAAAATGTTGGTGGATGGTTGCCCCTTAAATTTTTCCTCCATCTTACTACCAAACTGAATGAAGTCAATATAATCTACTGTACTACTTTCTATACTACTTCCACTTAGTAAATAAATATGACTGGTATCTAATCTAGATGGCTCTCCACTGATATCCATCGTCATATTGTCTATCGGTCCATTGATATTTAATTTGGCTTTACCTATCACTTTTCCGTAAAACTGCGAATTGTCTTTTTTAGTAGTATTCAATAATAAAAACTTATTGGTTTCAATTTTTACGTCGTTAAAGAAAAAATCTTGAAAAAATTGATGTTGTATTTTTCCACTCAGTGTTGCAGTGTTATTGAGCGTATCTTTTAATAAAATTTTACCAAAGTCAATTTCATTTGAATTAAAAATGATGTTTTGATTGGCAAAAAGGTATTTACATCGGGTATATTTTACCACCATAGAACCTCTAATAATATTGGCATTACCAGTTAATGAAAGGTTATTAATATTCCCTTTTATCTTTAGATCGACAGTATTGGCAATCCCCTTTATATTACTAAAAACGGCTCCTAGATAACTATTTAAAAATCCAATGTCTAGCTGATCAGAGATCATTGAAATATCAGTCTGATTTTCAGTAGAATCTTTTGTATTGATAACGCCTTCAATTTTAAATCGGTTATTAATATTGGGAGCATCCAATTTAAAACGGGCGATACCAGAATACGTTGAATAATTACCAGTACCTTCTACTATTCCGATAGAGTCTCCATCTAATTTAAATTCTTTTATTTTGGACTCAAACTCAATTGATGGCTTTCCAAAGGGATCCATTATTTTAATATCACCAGTAAGTAGACCCTCTAGGTTTGGATCTTTTAAAACAAATGGTACAAAGTCATTGATATTAATTTTATCAAGCTTTACCAACAAATCATTGGAACTACCAATGTCAGATGGCTCAGTTGAAATAATAATTTGCTGATTTCCCTGTACAAATTTTATTTCATTGGCACTCACTTCTTTCTCAGTTAAAGTAAGCTCTCCATCTTTTTCTAACTCCCATTTTTTCTCATTGATAATAAAGGAGGAAGGAGAAAAATGGATTTTTAGTCCATCCTTTAAAGTTTGTAAAGTAGCATGAATGGCTGCATCTCCAAAAGTTTTACTAGCTCTTGTATTGATACTGATATCCGAAAGATCATTGCGAGTGGTAAAGGCTATTTTGGTAGACGGAAGGCTCATGCTATCATTGATAATAATTTCATCAATATCTACCTGCGTTTGAAGTGAATCGAAATTGCCGATGCTATTGAATCTTGTATTGTTAAATACTTTTCCACTATAGCTGAAACGAGGTATTTCAGCATTTATATTTAGCTTATTCTCTTTTAAATTGAGATCGCCTGTGAAAGATGAATTATTAAACCCTCCCAATCTGCTATCTAGTATTTTAGAAAAGGCATCGAAATCATGGGTTGTGATTTTAAATGAAAAATTTTCTTCGCTTTTAAAGCTTGGCGTTCCATTGATTTGAGAAGGGAAATATCTGCTCAGAAAAGATTCAAATGCTTTTGGTAATTCGTTGATTGAAAACTTACCCAACAATTCTGCATCTACATTATTGGTGTGAAGGGTTAAATATTTTAAATCCTTTTCAATCGACGACTGTAATACCAAAGAATCGAAAATTAATGGTTGGTGGTTGTGAGTTAACTTGGCATTGTAAACTCTCGCTGTACCTAAAAAGTCATCAATGTTATTACCGGCAAAATTGAGTTCAAAATCGCCCTTAAGCTCAAAATCATCCGTAGTTAATTTTAATTTTTTTAAGTCCGACTTACTCATTGAAGCATTGAATAAAAATTGAGGGACTTTGCTATTCAAATCGATCGTTCCATTTAGACTATTCACTACTAAATTTTCGTCATGAATACTTAAATGGCCCGTAAATATTTTTTTGAAAAATCTTCCATTCACATCTATATTTTGGTAGTCATATCCGTTAAGTCCTAGGGTGTCAATTTTCCCATAAAAATTAGCATTGATATCTTTTTCAGAAAACCCAGACCCATTTACATTCCCATTGAATGTGATATTTTGAAGTGGACTAAAATTAAAAAATTCACCTAGCTTAAAACCAACAGTAGAGATTTTACCTTTATAAAGGGGCGTTCTATTTTCTGGAAGTTTTAAATTAATATCTCCCTTCAAAATTCCTAACTGTGTTTGAATACTGCCAAAGGCAACGAAATCATTGATAAAGCCTGTAAACTTACCCTGGTATTGGATATAGCCCAATTTGCTAAGCTGAGGAGTAGTAATATTTTTAAGGGAAGGAGCAATGATGCATAAGTCAGCATAGTTTGTTTGGAGGGTGTTGGCATCTAAATTGATAAATGTTTTATCGATGTCTGGAAGACCACTCAAAGATATATCGCCATCAAACAAAGAGCTACCAGAACTAATGCGCATTCCTTGGGTTCTAAGGTTATCAAATCTTCCGATAATTGAACCTGAGATATCAAAAAGCATTTCCCAACTTTTAACTTCTGGTGCAAAAAATGCTATGTCATCTGTGCTTAATTTACTGTCGATAAAGTTTCCTTCCAATTGAACATCATGTATAAAATTATTCATGTTCTTTTGAAAACTGGTATACTTCATGGCATAATAATCACCTAGTCTGCTTTTTTCTGTTTTTAAATCTAGCTGCTTAAACTCCATTATATCTGGAGTAAATTTGAGGTTGGCTTGTAATTGTTTTATATCAAGTCCACATCTTTCTTTTGTACCAAATTGTATAAAAGCTGTAAGGGTGTCTTTTTCAAAACGAATGTCTTTTATTTCGCCAGTAATATTGCTAAACTTTAAGTGATCTCCATCAATGGTTTCTTTATAAGTTAGATGATTGGATTCTATTTCATTTACAAATTCACCATTTTTAATTTTAATATTATTTACCAATAAAAGCCATCCCTCATTGTTCCATTTGTAAGGAAGAGCGGACAAGCTAATTTTTTCAACCTTTTTTTTGATGAGCGAATCGGGTCTTAGTCCTGTGTAATCTTCTTGTGAAAAAATAGGAGCGTCTAATAAAATGTTTTTTAAATGGATTTGTTTTTTAGCAAGATTGATTTGTTCTGCGTTGAGATCAAACTTTTTAACAGAGAATTTCAAGTTTTGTCCAACCCATTTATCTACTTGATTAAATTGGATATTGGTGAGTATAATTTTTTTAAAATCAAATACTATCGCTTCTTTACTTTTGGAGGTGCTATCGGCTGGTTGAGCAAAGTAATCGGATATAAATTGATAATTCCATGTAGAATCGGTTCGGTGCAAATTAATTACTGCGTTGTCTAAGGCTATGTATTGAATGATGGCTTTATTTTTAAAGAAGAACCAGTCGGTAATTTTAAAACTTGCACTACCTGCATATAATAAAGTATCTTTTTTTAAATCTTCTACTAAAAATCCATTCAATGCCATCTTATCAAATAAATGGTAATTGATGTATTGAATTTTTACCTTGGCATGCAGTTCCTTCGAAAGGGTGGTGGTGACCTTACCCACTATAAAATTTTGTACAGGCGTAAGTTGTAAAATACCCCAAATAAAAAGCACTAATAACAGGGGAGGGAGAAAGAACTTGATTTTTTGATTTCTTTCTTTAAAAAAATATAGCCAGATACCAATCCAGCCAACCAAGAGCACTACAAAAACCCAAAGGGGGGCGTCATTCAAAACAGTGGTTAATAAAATAGCCAGCGTCACCCAAAAAATCAGCGTTAGGGCTATTCGTTTTAATATGTGTAAGCTTTTGTGCAGTGGATTGAATTATTATGCAAAAATAGCGTTTAGATACCTATATACAAATTCAATACCAAAACTAGTGATAGGTATTCATAAGTAAGAAATAATAGTATTTAAAATACAGTGTAAAATGAATCACAATGAATTAATACCCCTCAGCAGTATCGTCTCCTCTTTTGTCAGCAATGGCTGTTATTTTTCTTGTTTTGCCATATTTTATTTCTATTAATTCAGTTCGCCCGATGGCCTGTTTTTTTACTACTTTATAGCCCATCGCTTCTAGTTGTTGAATGGTAGCTGAGTTAAAATCTTTTTCTACTATTATTTCATCTGGCAGCCATTGATGATGGAATTTTGGCAGGTTGACAGCGTCTTCTGGTGACATTTTAAAGTCAATCATATTTACCAAGGATTGAATAATACTAGTAGGTATGGTAGTGCCACCCGGGGTTCCCACTACCAAATAAGGTTGATTGTTTTTCATTACAATGGTAGGTGTCATACTGCTCAACATTCTTTTGCCTGGGTAAATGGCATTGGCTTCGGCACCTAAAGCTCCATACATATTGGGAACACCCGGCTTTACACTAAAATCATCCATCTCATTGTTTAGCAGAAAACCAGCCCCACTAACCACTGTTCTGCTGCCGTAAGAACCATTGAGGGTCGTAGTTACAGCTACCGCATTGCCCGCTGCGTCGATGATACTTAAATGAGTGGTTTCATCACTTTCTTTAATGTAACCCTGTTTAGTTGACTGACTATTACCAGCAATACCCGGACTATAATCTTTCATTCTTTCTTTTAAATAATCATCGCTAACCAAGGTTTTTAAAGGCACTTTCACAAAATCCCCGTCTCCTAAATATTCTGCTCTATCAGCAAAAGCTCTTCTCTCTGCTTCTGTTAAAAGCTGAACGCTTGCGGCAGATTGGAATTTCATTTCACCGATATTTTTTTGTTCTATCATTTTTAATACCTGTTGTAAAATGATTCCTCCACTGCTAGGTAATGGCATTGAAATAATATGATGTGATTTATAATCAAATTCAATTGCAGTCCTTTCCTTGGCAGTATATTTTTTTAAATCATCCGCAGTAATAATTCCTTTTCCCTTTATCATTTCTGCAACAATTAATTCGGCAGTTACCCCTTCATAGAAACCTTTGATACCCTGATCTCTTATTCGTTTGAGTGTGTTAGCAAGATCTTTCTGAATGAGTGTGTCACCCGCTTTCCAGGGAGTTGTTTTTACAAAAGCTGGAAGGGAAGTATTTAGCTGGATGAATTCATTTTTTAATTCATTGAAATCATCCGCTTGGTTGGCGTTAATGGAAAAACCTTTTTCTGCAAGTTCGATGGCTGGTTGTATGAGCGTTTTAAAAGGCAATGAACCATATTTCATAGCTGCGAATATGCCTGCCACCGAACCAGGTATTCCACTTGCAAGATGACCGTCTTGAGATAAATTCATTTGTGGGTTTCCCTTTTTATCCAAGTACATATCCCTATTAGATTGGGAGGGTGCTGTCTCCCGAAAATCAATGCTTATATTTTTTCCATTTTTTAAATGTGCGACCATAAAACCACCTCCACCAATATTACCAGCTCCTGGGTATACCACCGCAAGAGCTAATTGTGTAGCGATTGCTGCATCGATTACATTTCCTCCTTTTTTTAAAATACTTACTCCTACTTTACTAGCTAGTGCATTGGCAGATGCTACCGCTCCCTTGGTACAAGTCACTTTTTTTTGTTGCTGATAATGGAAAGGGTCAATTTTCTGTGCCCTAGCCATGGAGACACTCATCAATAAAAATATCAGTATTAATTGAATTGGATTCTTGAACTTCATCCGCTATTTTTTGACTAAATTACTAAATCAATTTTATTGTTAAATATTCGATTTTAAGTTAATAAATGATTTCTTGTTGTTGCATTTATATTGAGAGTAGGCAGAGTCAAACAAAACTTAGTTTAGGCCCCTTATTTTGTTGATTTTTTTAAAAATGGAAATTCTTTAAGTTGTTATTATATTACACCCAATATATAATCAAAATCATATGTTAAAACCTGTTGCTGTTTTAGTTTTCTTATTGAATTCGTTGTTAGCGATTTCTCAAACTCCCAAAAGCTATACTTCTTCTGAAATATTGCTGCAGTTAAAAAAGTTACCAGTACTTGGATCAGTTTTATATATAGCCGCTCATCCAGATGATGAAAATACTCGACTGCTCACTTATCTAGCGAATGAAAAATTGTATCGAACGGGTTACTTAAGTTTAACCAGAGGTGACGGAGGACAAAATTTAATTGGCGATGAGCAGGGGATTGATTTGGGACTAATTAGAACCCAAGAATTACTATCTGCTCGAAGAATAGATGGAGCCGAACAGTTTTTTACTAGGGCCTTTGATTTTGGATTTAGTAAATCTTCCGAAGAAGCATTTCGCTTTTGGGGACATGATAAAATATTGAGTGATGTAGTTTGGGTTATCCGTAAATTTCAGCCCGATATAATAATTGCCCGTTTTCCAGAAGATAGTAGGGCAGGGCATGGCCATCATGCTGCTTCGGGTATCCTTGCCCGTGAGGCTTTTGATGCTGCCGCAGATCCTACCAAATTTCCAGAACAATTATCACTTGGAGTAAGTATTTGGCAAGCCAAAAGATTACTTTGGAATACTTTTAATTTTGGTAGTGGTAATACTCAAAGTGAAGACCAATTTAAAATTGATGTGGGCATGTACAATCCACTACTAGGAAAAGGATATGGAGAAATTGCTGCACTTAGCAGAAGTCAACATAAAAGTCAGGGCTTTGGTGTATCAGCACAAAGAGGAACCGTGACTGAATATTTTACCACCATCAAAGGTGATCAACCAGTCAATGATTTGATGGATGGCGTAACAACGAATTGGGAAAGGGTCAACAAAAATAATTTGTCAAAACTTTCAGTCAATATAGCCGATAATTTCTCTGCAGAACATCCCGAAAAATCAGTGCCTGCATTGGTGAATCTGTATAATTTAGTTTCATCACTCAATGAGGGTTATTGGAAAACTCAGAAATTAAAGGAGCTAAAAAATTGCATTAAAGCGGCTAGTGGTCTATTTCTAGAAGCTACCACTAACAGTCAATTTGGTATTCAAGGGGATAGTGCTAGAATAACGGCTACTGCTAATAATCAGTTGGGTTTAAATCTAAGTGCGATGGGTGTAAGCATCGGCGATCAGCATTATTTATTAGGAGCACTCAATAAAAATAACAATCAGTCGATTGCAAAAAATATTTTTCTTAGTGATGATGATGTAAAAAATGCACAACCTTATTGGCTTTCATTGCCAATGGATAAAGGGAGTTTTAATGTTGCGGATCGTCAAAAAATAGGGATGGCAGAAAATACTCCTATTCAAGTTAATTTCGATGTAACCATTGAAGGCACTGCTTTTACTTTTGCCCAACCTGTTCGATATAAATATACCGATCCAGTGAGAGGTGAGTTGAATCAGCCTTTTACAATATTGCCAGTAGCGGATGTGAAGTTTGAAAAAGATATTTATTTATTAAAGAACAAAGATTCTTTGCACGTAGACATGCGCGTTATACCCAATATAGATATGCAGGGAGATTTTCAATTGCAAGCTACTTCAAAAGATAAGCAAGGGGCTATTTTAAATAAAAAAGATTTCTCTTTAAAAGCAATTTCAAAAGAAAAGCCAGTTTTGATCGAGGTTCAATTGCCACAAAATAACTTGTCGAGTGCAACTGCAAGCGTTCAGGCTGCCTTAAGTGGTGGAGTTTCTTTAGGTTCAAAAACTTATAAAAGAGTGATCAATTATGATCATATTCCTTCTATCGTTTATCAAAAAGAAGCAATAACAAAATCTGTTTTTGCAGATATAAAAATTAGTGGCAAGCTAGTGGGTTATATATCGGGTGCAGGGGATAAAGTACCTCAAGCATTGCAGGAAATGGGCTATCAAGTAGTCCTGCTTTCGGAGATAGATATTAAGGCAGGTAAGCTTAATCAATTCGACGCGATTGTAACAGGGGTTAGGGCATACAATACGAATGACTGGATGAACAATGTGTATGATGCACTGATGGATTATGTAAAAGAGGGTGGTATATTACTTTGTCAGTATAATACCAGCAATCAGATCGGACCTGTAAAAGCAAAAATTTCTCCTTATCCATTTACCATCACTCGAGGACGAGTTACAGATGAAGAGGCAAAAGTAAATTTCTTATTGCCCAATCATCCAGCACTAAATTATCCTAATAAAATTTCTGAAAAAGATTTTGAGGGATGGATTCAAGAGCGCAGTATTTATAATTCTGGAATGTCAGATCCTGCTTTTCAACGAATATTGAGTATGAAGGATCCTTCGGAATCGGAGCAGGACGGATCTTTAATCATTGCTAATTATGGTAAAGGAAGATTTATTTATACAGGGCTAGTTTTTTTCAGGGAATTACCAGCGGGAGTTTCAGGTGCCTATCGTTTGTTTGCAAATTTGATTGCATTGCCAGAAAAAGGAAAAAAGTAATTTAATTTTTAAAAGTCTGCTGTATGCAAAGTGAAAAATCATATTGGAGAAAATGGTATTGGGGAGTGGCTATCATATTGTTATTACAAATGATCATTTACTATTTCATTACTATTTATTACCAATAGTTTAAATAGATTTTTATATTTCATGAGCACTAAAATTTTGAATGAGTACAATTGATTGGATCATATTAATAACTACCCTTTGCGGCATCATTATTTATGGTGTGTATAAAAGTCGAACCACAAAGGATTTAGATGGTTACTTTTTGAGCAATCGTAGTTTGCCATGGTACATGGTGCTGTTGAGCATTATGGGCACACAGGCTAGTGCGGTAACTTTTTTAAGTGCACCAGGACAAGCCTATACTGATGGAATGCGATTTGTGCAATATTATTTTGGATTACCATTGGCAATGATTGTAATCTGCATTTTTTTTGTACCTGTTTTCCGAAAATTAAAAGTATATACCGCCTATGAATTTTTAGAAAATCGCTTTGACTTAAAAACGAGATCGCTTACATCTGCATTGTTTTTAATTTCTCGCGGTTTGTCTACAGGTATTAGTATTTACGCTCCTTCCATTATTCTAAGTTCTCTTTTGGGTTGGAATATTTACTATACTAATTTGGTAATGGGGGGATTGCTAATTGTTTATACCATTACTGGAGGTGCCAGAGCGGTTGCCTACACACAACAATTGCAATTGATCATTATTATAGCCGGTATGTTTTTGGCGGGTTATATGGTAATTAATCTTCTACCTGATGGGATGGGTTTTCTGGATGCCATAAAGGTAGCAGGCGGAAAGGGGAAGATGAATATAATCACTACTGGTGTTACCAATCAACATTTCGATTGGAAAGATAAATACAATATCTGGAGTGGTTTGTTGGGCGGCTTTTTCTTGTCGCTGAGTTACTTTGGTGCTGATCAAAGTCAGGTGGGAAGGTACCTTACTGCTAAGTCGGACAAGGAAAGTAAGATTGGATTATTAGTCAATGGTTTGGTGAAAGTGCCCATGCAGTTTCTTATTTTATTGGTTGGAATTTTAGTATTTTCTTTTTACCAGTATCAAAAGGCGCCAATTTATTTTGATGAGGCAAGAGTGATCGTAGCCAAAAAAACAGTTTATAAAGATTCTTTAATTCATTTAGAAAATCAATATGGGGATGCTTTAAAAGAAAATAATCCAGCGCTCGCTACTGAACTAAGAACAGAATATAAGACAATTATAAAAAAAGCCATTCCTGGAGATGATGCCAATGATACTAATTTTATTTTCCTTCGTTTTGTAATTGATAATTTGCCAAAAGGCCTGGTGGGTTTGTTGATTGCTGTTATTTTTTTGGCAGCATGGGGTAGTATTGCAGCTGCTTTAAATTCGCTCGCCTCCTGCACGGTGGTAGATTTTCATAAAAAGTTTATCAATAAAAATTGTACGGAAGCTCAGGATTACAGCATTTCAAAATGGTACACCTTTGGCTGGGGTGTATTTTCTGTAATAGTAGCTATGTTTGCTTACAATTTAGGCAATAGTCTAATTGAGGCAGTTAATATTTTGGGTTCCTTATTTTACGGAGTAATATTGGGAATATTTTTAGTAGCATTCTGGATTAAATATGTGAAAGGCAATGCGGTTTTTATTGCATCGGTAATATCAGAATTATTAATTATTCTAATTTACAATCTTAACGTTGTTTCCTTTTTATGGCTGAATGTAATAGGGGTGATATTGGTGATATTATTCAGCGTATTGATACAATTGGTTTTACCCAGTAAAAAGGAGACAAGAATTTAATATAATTTAGTTACCATTAAATTGTGTGCGGTAATTTTTTAAAAGCAAGTTTTTCGCAGATTTATTGGATTAACTTATAAATCATTTAATCTAGAGAGGTAAAGAAAGAGGATTATTCAAAATACACTTTCACTGTTTGGTAAAAGAGTCGATTGTTGAGGTATTGATGTTGAGCTTGGTTTTGTTTTTCTGAAAATCCTTGCAAACCAAAAAGTCCAGCTGCGTTTCCTTTATTGATTGCTATTTCAAGATAGTCTGCTGAATTGAAAAGCGCTAATTTTTCACCTTCTTGCGCATCTGCATACGTATCACATATTTTTTCAATCACCTCATCTCTCTTAAAAACAATTTTGAAGCTTCTGCCTTTTCTTTGTTCTTCAAAATCTTCACGGGTAATATTTACAATAACGTTTTCGAAATTGTCTATGAAAATAATTTGCCCTTCCATCCAATTGGCACCCAACAACGGGCGCAAAGGATTTTTTACCTGAATAGAAACCGAGCTGTCACCCACTTGGTCCAGTGTTTTACCACTGACAATATCATTAAAAGCCTTTGCAAACACGTTGGTACAATAGAGGGTATTTTTTCTTTGATTTTTTTCAAGAGCCAGCGCTACTACTTTTTGAGGAATTTCTTCTAAAATCATTGTTAGTAATCCATTATCGCCACAGCCAATATAATGACCATTGTGTTCTGCCAGCAGCATGTGTTCTGGCTTTTCGTCAAACAAGTTCACTAGAATTAAGTGAAAGGTACCAACAGGAAAATTTTTTATAGCGTTTCTACAAACATAGGCTGCTTGGGGATAATTGAAGGGAGATATTTGGTGAGAGATATCTACCAATGAAAACAATTCACTTGCCTGTAACAACTGTCCTTTTACTGCACCAGTAAGAAAATCTTGCTGGCCAATATCAGAAGTGAGTGTTAAGATCGGCATCGTTTAATAATTATTTTAAGTTGAGGGTGTAATAATATTTAGCATAATATTATTTTACTAATTCTCCATTTTTATAAAAGAATTTTCTTACTAGTTTGTCTGTTAGAGAAGGAAAAAATTTATTCATGAAAACTGTTTGAAAACCGCTGAAAGAAAGTACCAAGGTTCTTTTCTTTTTTTCAATCGCTTTTATAATATGGTAGGCGCAATCCTGAGAGCTCATAAGGTCTCTTTCGTTGAGCGGACTTTCTCCTTGTGCAAAACCTTTGCTATTGAGTGCTACATTACGGATATTGCTGCGCGTAAAGCCGGGGGACAACCACATTACATTTACACCGGTTTCTAATAATTCTGTTCGAATGGCTTCTAGCCAGCCATTGACTGCAAATTTAGAAGCAGAATATCCACTTCTTCCAGGAAGGCCACGGTATCCGGCAATGGAAGAAACGCCCACAATGGTTCCTTTTCTTTGTATAATAGAATCTAGTGCAAGTTTGGTGCAATAAACGGTACCGAAAAAATTAACGGCCATCACTTTTTTAATTACGTCCACCTCGGCATCTTTTAGTTCTGCCCTCATGCTAATGCCTGCATTGTTGATCAAAATATCGATGCCACCAAAAGTAGCGATGGTTGAGTCTATAAAATTTTTGCAGTCTTCATATCTGCTTACATCTGCCACCATAGTGTGGAGAAGTTGATTGGAATATTGCACTTGCAGGCTATATAATTTATCTTGGTTTCTGCCACAGGTAGCAATTTTGGCACCTAGGGGGATTAGTGCATCTACCAATGCCTTTCCAATGCCCTCACTTCCACCAGTGATGGCAATCACTTTGTTTTTAAAAAAGTCACTCATATGATAAAATAATAGCAAAAATAAGTGACTTCATCTGCTGTTTATCAATTATCTTGATAAAATTGTATAACTATTACTCAAAAGATCTTTAAAAAACTTTGGGACTAATTTTTTTTATCCTATTTTTGCAATCCAAAAGAATTTACCTGTAAGACATGTTATTTTTTAGGAAAGAATAAGCTTAGAATTGGTAGCTCAGTTGGTAGAGCATCCCGATTTATCGGGAGGGTTCTAGGGTAAGATAGAAAGTTTTGAATAAGTTTTGAATTGGTAGCTCAGTTGG
>Ga0209550_10001784_pt1 | contig 20666 bp, 17 predicted proteins | sample LauGreSuBDMM15SN_2_FD_187567 | JGI IMG/M metagenome (GOLD analysis project Ga0209550, IMG submission 187567) | Freshwater lake microbial communities from Lake Michigan, USA - Su13.BD.MM15.SN (SPAdes) (version 5) | ecosystem: Environmental > Aquatic > Freshwater > Lake | place: Lake Michigan... | reverse complement strand
TTTCTGCACAGAATAACTTTATTGCATTGCACAGGGGAGCTGCTCAACAAATAAAAAAAGATGACGGAGTGGTAGATATTAACAATGGAGTAGTTGGCATTGTAACAGATGTAAGCGAAAATTATGCAGTCGTAATGAGCCTGCTACACAAGGATAGTAAAATAAGTGCAAAACTTAAAAGGAGCGGAGAAGTGGGGCAAGTGATTTGGGACGGAAAAGATCCCAATCGGCTTTCATTAATTGACATTAGAAAAAGTGCTCAAGTAGCCAAGGGTGATACAGTGTTCACTAGCGGCTTCACTACTACATTTCCTTATGGATTGATGATAGGGACCATTGATGAAATTTTGAAGGATAAAGGCACCAATAATTATATTATCTATTTAAAATCAACTACAAATTTTTATAACATTCAATATGTGTATGCAATAGAAAATTTGCAAAGGGAAGAAGTAGATCAGTTGCTAAAGAATGCCAATAATAAAGTTAATAATTAAAATAATTTTACAATACAATTAATGGGTACGCTGTTAAAAAATATGCTTCGTTTTATTCTGCTTATCCTAGTACAAGTATATGTACTAGACAGAATTCATTTGCATTATATGGTTACTCCTTATATTTATTTCCTTTTTATTTTATGGATGCCCTTTGAAGGCAATCGCGCTGCACAAATGTTCATTGCATTTACCTTAGGCTTTACGTTAGATAGCTTTCATCATCATCCAGGATTTCATTCTGCCGCCTGTGTTTTAATTGCTTATCTGCGTCCATTCATGGTTAATTTATTAATATCTCAACAGGGCGCAGAGAATAATTATCAAGAGCCTTCTGCAAAAAGTATGGGTGGGTTTATTCCTTATTTTGTTTATGCGGGAATGCTCAGTTTGGTGCACCATGGATGGCTCTTTTTTTTAGAGGCCATACAATTTGGAGACTTCTGGTATTTTATTATAAAAACAGTATTCTCTACTGCAGTCAGCTTATTGCTTATCATGATAGTGGAATTGTTGTTTTCTAGGAAACAAGCTTTTAGAACAAACACTGTATGATTTTAATGTATATTAATGTTACAATTTTAAAAATATCACCATCAAATTTTAATTAAACTCCCTTGCCAGTTTTTAATCAGTCTAGTAAAAATGTAATCAAACTCTCCTTCGCAGGTATGTTTATAATTATAATTTTTCAACTAGCTAATCTGCAAATTTTTTCTACGAGATATCGAATTATGGCAGATGACCAAGGGAAATTTCGAAAAGTAATCTATCCAGATCGAGGAATTGTTTATGATCGACATCGAAAGGCTATTTTACAAAATATGACTATTTATGATTTGATGATTTTGCCCAATAAATTAAAAGGAATTGATACTGCAGCACTGTGCAGAGTTCTTGATATTGATAAGGACCAATTTTTAAAAAGAGTTGTAGATGTGATTGTTAAAAATGGCCGAAGCAGACCTTCAATTTTTGAAGCATTACTTAGCGATGAAAAAATGGCAATGATAAATGAGGCTATGTATAAATTCGTCCCTGGATTTTATATGCAAGAGCGTCCAGTAAGGAGTTATCCTGTAGATGCTGGAGGCAATATCTTAGGATATTTATCTGAAGTGGATAGTAATTTTTTAAGGCAGCATGCTAATGAGGGGTATCAGATTGGTGATTATGCGGGCAAAACGGGTTTGGAGAGAACCTATGAAAAGGTATTGATGGGAAAAAGAGGAATTGAATTTTGGAAAAGAGATAATAAAAACAGGTTGACAGAAAGACTGGATAATGGCAGCCTAGATACGGCAGCCATCGCTGGTAATAATATGCATCTTGCGCTCGATATTGAATTACAGGAATTAGGAGAAAAATTAATGGAGAATAAGCTAGGAGCGATTGTAGCAGTGGATCCAAAAACAGGTGGAGTTCTGGCAATGATTAGTAGTCCTACATTTAAGCCAAAGTTGTTGGCAGGCTCTACCCGAAAAAAGCACATTGCAGAATTACTATTAAATCCTGCACTCCCTCTTTACAATAGAACTGTTAGTGCTATCTATTCACCAGGATCTACTTTTAAAACCTTGCAAGCGCTCATTGCTTTGAACGAAGGAGTTATTGAAACCTCTACAAGATTTTCTTGTTCGGGTGCCTTTTATGGATGCGGTAGCCAAAGGCCAATGCAATGTTTAGACAAGGGGGTCTTTGATTTGCGAAGCGCTATCACTGTTTCCGATAATACTTATTTTGCCAATATAATGCAGCGGGTAATCAACAATCCAAAATATCCAACGGTTGATAGTAGTTTAGCAGTTTGGGTTCAATATATGTACTCTTTTGGATTGGGGCATAAATTAGGTGTGGATGTTGCAGGTGAAGTAGCTGGAAATATACCCACGCCCAATCAATACAATAAAATTTATGGAGCTGGACATTGGAATTTCTGCACTTTTCGATCGGTAAGTATTGGTCAGGGTGAAGTGAATGTAACCCCTCTTCAGGTAGCCAACGAAATGGCTTTCATTGCCAATAAAGGTTGGTATAAAACTCCTCATATGGTAGATTCTATTGAGGGAGGCGACCAGTTTTCGCTTTTAACAAAATTTAATGTACAGCACAACACTTCAAATATTTCAGACAGTGTTTTTGAAATTGTCCATGAAGCCATGCAGGGGGTGGTGGATAGAGGTACTGGATTAGGTGCAAGGGTAGAAGGCATTGATATTTGCGGAAAAACAGGAACCGTTGAAAATTATATTGGAGCAGTAAAACAACCCAATCATGCTTTTTTTTGCGGCTTCGCTCCAAGAGACAATCCTAAAATCGCTATCATGTGTGTGGTTGAAAACAGCGGAAAATTTGGTGGTACTTATGCTGCGCCTATTGTTGGTTTAATGATTGAGAAGTATCTAAAAGACTCTATTACAAACGCTGGAAGATTAGATCAAATTGAAAAATTATCTAGCCTTAATTTACTGCCTGCCAGAATCTATAAAGAAATCAGAAGACAAGATTCTTTGAGGCTTATCAGCGAATCTGCCAATGTAATTAGCAAGCCGTCTTTAAAGAAAATGAATGATACCAATAAGTTGGATGAAGGCGATGGAAAAAAGTTGATAGATAAATTTAAAAAGGATAGCGATCTAAATAAAGAGAGAAGGTCCAAAAAAGATAGCTATCCGTTTTCATTTAAAAAGTATATCGAAGCAGTATTGCCAGATGAAAAAAGAAAAAGTGTAGTGAGCGTTACTGTAAAAAATTAATGACCTTTATTGTAGCATCCTAATTTATATTTTTAAAAATGTATCAAAAAAACCCTGCTATTGGAAAAGGATTTGACTGGGTATTGATAGGGTTGTATGCCCTTTTAGTGTTGATCGGGTTGCTTTGTATTTTTTCGGTAGAATACAGAACTACTGACCGCGTGATCGAAAGCTTTTTGGGTTTTAAAAAAAATTATAGTAAGCAGTTTATATTTTTTATTGTTTGTATAGCAGTAGCTATTTTTATTTTATTAACAGACAGTAAACTTTTTACTGCAATGGCGAATATTTCTTATCTCGCCGGTTTCCTTTTAATATTAGCAACTTTTGTATTGGGGAAAGAAATTAAAGGCTCTAAAAGTTGGATACCCCTGGGTTTCATGAATTTGCAACCGGTAGAACTTTGTAAAATTTTTGCTTCTTTAGCACTGGCAAAATATTTGTCCATGCCAAATATCGATTTCAAAAAGTCGCAGTCTCAATTGATAGCCGCAGCCATTTCTTTCACTCCTGCTATATTGTCAATCCTGCAAGGTGAAACAGGACTGGCATTGGTGTATTTTTCCTTTCTAATACCTATGTATCGAGAGGGTTTACCTCCAGGTTATTTGATTACAGGATTTGCGATGGCAATTTTATTGATTGTTTCACTTCTATTTTCTCCGGTAACACTACTAATTGCTTTTTTTGTGTCGGCTATATTATTTATTTATGTAAGTCGACGACAAATTAAACGCAATAAAAGTTTGCTTGGACTGGTGGTTGGGGTTTGGCTGTTTTCTTCTGCTTTTGTGGGGGTAGTAGTTCCTTTGGCGTTTAAATATGTATTTAAACCTTATCAGGCAGATAGAATCTTTAGCATGGTAGGAGTGGATAATCCATTTGCAGATAAAAATGTGTCGGGACTTCTAAATCCACAAGATCAAAAAGCAAAACAGAAAAAAGATGATCAGCAAAATTATAATGTTAAGCAATCAAAAATTGCAATTGGTTCTGGAGGTTTTTTTGGAAAAGGATTTTTGAAGGGAACCCAAACGCAGGGAGACTTTGTGCCGGAGCAGCACAATGATTTTATCTTTACTTCAGTTGGTGAAAACTTCGGCTTCTGGGGGAGCGCTCTATTGATGTTGCTATACATGGCACTTATTTTTCGCATAATCAATATTGCTGAAAGGCAGCGCAGTACATTCAGTAGGGTATATGCTTATTGTGTTGCAAGTATTATTTTCTTTCATGTTGCAGTGAATATATGCGTAACGATCGGCTTAGCCCCAGTTATCGGTATTACTTTGCCCTTGTTAAGTTATGGAGGTTCTTCCTTATTAACCTTTACCATTTTGATTTTCATTTTGATTCGTTTAGATGCTGACAGGTTAATGATACTGAGATGATTGGGTTGATTAAATGGTGGCTGAAAACTATTTCTATATTTCTTTTAGTAATAATCAATATTAAATAAAAACTCTTTTAAAAATGGAGTATAAATTTTTCCGAAAGGGGGTTCAAAAAACATGAAAATAATTCCACTAAGTGAAGGCGCATTTTCGATTGATAAAACCAAGCAATTCATTGCCTTTGATAAAGCAAAAGATAATATCGAGCAAAGAGCTGTAGGAAGTTTATTGGTAGAAATTCAACCTTTTTGCGTTGTCACTTCAAAAGATATTATAGTAATTGATACTGGCTTAGGGTTTAGAAATGAAGAGGGGGTATTGCAAATTCATCAAAATTTATTGAACAACGGGATCAATCCATTGGATGTTACAAAAGTATTAATGAGTCATTTACACAAGGATCATTCTGGGGGTATTAGTTCAGAGGACAAATTTCAGAAGGGGCAACTATTCAATTTTCCCAATGCTTTGTATTATGTAAATGATGCGGAACTTAAGGATGCTTTACAAAATGAAACCTCTTCGAATTCACTCAATAATTTTCAACTGATGACCCACTCAGAACAAGTAATTACTACCAGAGAAAAGGGAGTGATTGATGATTTGATTACCTATGAAGTAGTGGGTGGGCATTCTCCTAATCACCAGGTATTTTGGATAGAAGAAGCAGGGCAAAAAATCTTCTTTGGTGGAGATGTAGCGCCCCAGCTTCAGCAGATGAAAAGCCGGTTGGTTGCAAAATATGATTTCGATGGCAAAAAATGTATGGAATTAAGACAACAATGGTGGCAGCAAGGTGAAGTAGAAAATTGGACTTTTTTATTTTATCACGATATTAAGACACCGATTTATTCTAGGTGAGTTACCTACTGCGGTAAGTCAGCCTCTAGTGAGTGAGTAACCGGAAGCCATCAATAAATTTAATTCCTTCTATCGCGGCCAGGCCTAGAACCTCCTCCCGAACCACGATCAACTCGCTGATTTTGAGGACGCTGATTTTGATTGCGCATAGACTTTATTAGTAAATCCCTAAACCTTCCTTCCGCATTATACATCTTATTCATTCGTTGCTGCCCTAATACATTTGAAAATTGATCTTTATAACTTTTTCTTAGATTTAGCACCTTCTCATCTCTATCCAAGGCATCATTTCCACGACCAATAGTATTTTTTAAATCTTTTGCATATTGATTATAAACAGGCCAAAATTTTTGCGCTTCATCTGGAGTAAGATCCAACTCCCTACTTATAAATGCTACCTTTAACGCTTCAATACCCTGTTGTTTTTTTTCAGTATTTACCGCTTCATCCTGTGCTTTTACAAAAGTAGTAATGCTAACCAATACCAGCAATAAGTAAAATTTTTTCATCTTATTTTATTTTTTATTTTTAAGCTGGGAAATCATAAAAACAGATTCTGCTTTTTAATCTTCACCCTTCTAATTAATTATTTTATTTACCGTTAATTATTTATTTTTTTAATAAAATTATCTAGTGTTTTTTCATCTAATATATAATCATCCTCATTAGGTAAATTATTTTCGTCAATACTATTTCTTAATGTCGCTACATCTGAGATATCGCCGTTATTTTCTAAGTATTTCGCTATATCAGCCGCAGTAAGCTTTTGTAAGGTCTCTTCAAATTGCTGATCATTCATAGTTTTACCCTTTTCAATAGACTCATCCAATATTGCCAATGAAGTATTATTCGTATTCAAAGACTGTGTTGGTTGTAAATATCTTAAAGCACCTATAGCAATTACACCAGTAATGATTGCAGCAGCTGCATATTTTAAAAAAGAATTACGTACTTGAAAATTAATTATTCTAGCAGAAGGAGCCTTCGCTTTTTTCAGAATACTATTCGAAAGATTTTCAAAATATCCAGTCGGCACTTCAAAAACATTTACTGTTTGAACACTTTGCAAAACAGGTGACAATTTTTTTAACTCATCATCATAAGAAGTATTTTCAATAGATTTTTTTATATCAATTGTAAGTTGTTCAAAATATCCTTTCGGCGCTTCAAAAACTTGATGATGCTGTAAGCTACTTAGTAAGGGAGATAAAGACGCTGTTTCATCTTTGGCAGTTTGTTCGTTTTTAATTTTATCTAAAATAGAGGATGCTAACTGATCAAAATATCCTTCAGGAATGGTTGAATTTATAATTGCTGAATGATTAGTAATAGGGTTTTGTGCTTCATTTATACAGGCTAATACGGTATAACTCAAAGTGTCAAAATATCCTGCAGGAACAGTAAATACATTCACCTTATCCATTGCTGCAATCAGCGGACTGAGTAATTCCAATTCATTTAATAGGTCGTTGTTTGTTTCCATTCCTTTGGTTAGATAGATTTTTGTATTAATGGTTTAATATGTAATCTTCTATTTTTTTTACAGCATGATGATAACTGGCTTTTAATGCTCCTTCACTAGTTTCCAAAACGCGACTCATTTCCTCGTAAGGCATCTCGTCGTAATATCTTAGGTTGAATACAGCCTTTTGTTTTTCTGGTAATTGTTGCATTGCCATTTGCAACTTCCATTCTGCTTTATTAATATCAAAGTTTTTTTCAGCCTTTAGTTGGTTGCTTAAGCCAGTTTCTTCATTGCTGAGTGATACGGTCTTTCTTTTTTTCTGTTGTTCAAGAAAACTAAGACATTCATTGGTAGCAATTCGATACATCCAAGTATACAATTGACTATCCTCTCTAAAATTTTCAAGTCCCTTCCATACCTTGATGAACATATTTTGCAGTATGTCATTGGCATCCTCATGCTCTACCACCATCCTTCTAACATGCCAGTATAATTTTTCCTGGTATTTTTTAATGATAGCAGTAAAGCCTCGCTCTTTAGTGGCGGGGTCATTAAATTGCAATAGCAGTTCTTTGTCTTCTAAAAATTGTTGAGCCATAAGCGTTAAAAATGTATAAAAGTAAAAAACCAATCATTTGACTGGTTTTATGGTGATAAGTTTAATCTCTATTTATATTTTTTTTAAGCATTTTTTCTACCTAATACTTTTTCAACAGCTTCTACAATATTGGGTGCATCCAATCCATATTTGGTCAATAATTGAGCTGGTGTACCACTTTCTCCAAAAGTGTCATTGGTGCCAATAAATTCAATAGGAATGGGTAAATTTTTAGAAGCCAATTGGGCAATGCTATCCCCGAGGCCCCCAATGATATTGTGTTCTTCGCAGGTAACTGCACATTTGGTCTTGCTAATAGAAGCCAAAACAGCAACTGAATCCAATGGTTTAATGGAGTGAACGTTGATAATTTCAACGCTGATACCCTTTTCTTCCAAAATTCTTCCTGCTTCAATAGCTTTCCAAACAAGGTGGCCACAAGCGAAAATACTCACGTCGGTACCTTCTGAAATTACATGTGCTTTTCCTATAACAAAATCACTCTCTTTGGTAAATATCGGCCAAACTGGGCGGCCGAATCTGAGGTAAACTGGTCCGTCCATTTCGGCAATTGCCATCGTAGCGGCCTTGGTTTGGTTATAATCTGCAGGTACAATAACAGTCATTCCTGGCAGCATTTTCATTAATCCGATATCTTCTAAAATTTGGTGGGTAGCGCCATCTTCTCCAAGTGTTAATCCAGCATGACTAGCGCAGATTTTTACATTTTTTCCGCTATAGGCTACGGATTGACGAATTTGATCATAAACCCTGCCCGTTGAAAAGTTGGCAAAAGTAGTTGTAAAGGGTATTTTACCTCCAATGGTTAATCCTGCGGCCACTCCAATCATATTGGCTTCGGCAATACCACATTGAATAAATCTTTCAGGAAATTCCTTTACAAAAGCATTCAATTTCATTGATCCTAATAAATCTGCAGTTAGCGCAACCACATTTTCATTTTTCCTTCCGGCCTCTAAAATGCCATCTCCAAATCCGCTTCGCGTATCTTTATTACCGGTTACCTGAATGTCTTTTAACATAAAAATTATCCTTAGTTGGGGTTGATTGATTAGGACGCAAGTTATGGCTTGCAGTTAATTTAAACTTATTTTTATTGATTTTTTTATAGGGGATCATTTTTTAATTTCAATTCCCATTTCCAGGCAGAGGACATCATGTCGTTTAATTGGTAGGCGGGTATCCAGCCTAGTTGATCTTTCGCTTTGTTATTATTGGCGTAGATGGCTACTACATCGCCAGCTCTTCTAGGGCCGATGGTATAATTTAATTTTTCTCCTGTTGTCTTTTCAAAGGCATCAATTACTTCTAGCACAGTGTATCCGTCACCGGTACCCAAATTAAAAATCTCAGGATTGACCTTTGCTTTTTTATCAATCAATAAATTAAGCGCTAGGGTATGGGCATGCGCAATGTCGCATACATGGATATAGTCACGTAAACAACTACCATCTCTTGTATCATAATCGGTACCTAAAACCTGCATGGTGGGTAGTTTGCCAATGGCCGTCTGGGTGATTGCAGGCACTAAATTAGCGGGCCTTCCCAAAGGAATTTCTCCTATTAATGCAGAAGGGTGCGCACCCACCGGGTTAAAATACCTCAACAATATTGCCTGTAAAGGATGACTTTTTACAGTATCTGTCACAATCACTTCTCCCATCTGCTTGGTAGCTCCATAAGGCGATTCGGCAGGTTTTTGGGGAGTTTGCTCTGTTACAGGAATAACAGCTGGACTACCATAAACAGTACAAGAGGAAGAAAATACAAAATTCGGAACATGGTATTTTACAGCACATTTTAAAATATTGACCAATGAAGCAAGGTTATTTTCAAAGTACATCAGTGGCTTTTCTACCGATTCGCCTACCGCCTTGTAGGCTGCAAAATGTATGATTCCAGCGATGTCACTGTTTTGCTCAAAAATATGTTCTGTGTCTATTAAGTTGCATAGATCTACCGCATAGTTTTTGATTGGTTTACCAATTATCTGTGCGGCTCCTTCCAATATGGAAGCATTGCTTTTGGAATTATTGTCGACAGAAATCACTTCAAATCCATTCTGCACTAGGTCTACGATGGTGTGAACTCCTATATATCCGCATCCTCCGGTTACTAAAATTTTACTCATGTATTTCTTTATTGAAATTTCAGGTTGAATAGTTTTGCTAAAGTACAGTAGACTTTTACAAAGAGCAGTAATGTTTATATTAACTCGGTATTATTGAAAGAATACAGATACTTTAATTATTATCAAATTTTCGTCTATGCGAAAACAGATTATGAATTCTTTTTTAATTCTGGGTTAACCTAAACTTTTACAATCTACAATGTAGAATTATTTTTACAAATTTACTACTTGAATTTGACCAAATTAAAAAACCACTCATATTAGGTGAGTGGTTAATAAAAATTATAATGAAAACTATTTTAAAAAAAACAAGTCGGTAATAAAGTAAACGATTGCTGCTAGTAAAGCACTAATTGGAATGGTAAGTATCCAAGCCCATAATAAACTAACGGTTACACCCCATCTTACTGCACTGAGTCGTTTAGTAGCGCCTACTCCAATAATTGCTCCAGTGATAGTGTGGGTAGTACTAACAGGGATACCCATTTGTTCAGTCATAAATAAAGTAAGTGCGCCTGATGTTTCGGCAGCTACTCCTTCAAGTGGAGTTACCTTAGTTATTTTGGTACCCATTGTTTTTACAATTTTCCAACCTCCACTCATGGTACCAAGGCCTATGGCAGTATAACAAGCAATTGGCACCCAGGTAAGATCTTTTAAAGCGGCCCCTACATCAGGATATTTAGAACTATTATAGGCTACAAAGGCTGCACCGATGATCCCCATCACTTTTTGAGCATCATTTCCTCCATGTCCTATACTGAAAGCGCCTGAGGACAGAAGCTGTAGTTTTTTAAACATGTTAGCAGTTCGGTAAGCATTGGGGGTCTTTACTTTTTCAGAATAAATATAGACGCAAATAAAAACAAATATCATTCCCAAAATTCCGTAAGCTATGATAGAGTTGTCTGCTTTTTCTAGAGTTTTTGATAGTTTGGCTGAATCTACTTTGCTATCTACTTTTATTTTAATTTCTTCAGCCAATTTAACTGCACCCAATGATTTGTAAGCACCTAGTAAAGGAGTTGCTGCAGTAACTTTCGCAACAGCCTCCGTGTAAGCAACAGTTTTGGAGGCGTCGGTTTTTTGATCTTTTTTAAGTTGATCGATATTGTAATATTTTACCAAATTTTCTTGCAGTTTTATTTGCTCAAAATGGGCAAACAAAAACCAGGTAGCAATACCGGTTAGCACTATTAATCCAATTTTGGCCCAAGTATTACGAATAATTGTAATTACAGTAATGTAGATCGATACTGCCATACCTATAAGGGGAGCAATAAATATAAAAAGGATGATTTGAGTGATTTTTTTGATTTCAATTATACTACTGATACCCGTAAAGCCCTTGGTTAGTAGAGCATGGGTAATGGCCGCTCCTGCAAACCCACCAATTAAAGTGTGAGAAGAGGAGGACGGTATACCGTACCACCAAGTGAGTAGGTTCCAAGTGATGGCAGCAATTAAACCAGATAATATTACGGGAAGGGTGATAAACTCTTGATGAACTGTTTTACCAATGGTGTTGGCTACTGCATGGTCCTGAAAAATAAAATATGCTACAAAATTGAAAAAAGCTGCCCATACAACAGCTTGATAAGGTGTCAAAACTTTTGTTGATACGATGGTAGCAATGGAGTTGGCGGCGTCGTGAAATCCATTGATGTAGTCAAATATCAAAGCTAAAACAACGATAACTATAAGGAGCGTCATAGGAAAAATTTGGTAACCAGCTAGTTTGGTTAGGCGTATTTAACAATAATAGATTCTATCACATTGGCTGCATCCTCACATTTGTCGGTAACGATTTCCAATACTTGATAAATCTCCCTTTTTTTAATTACTTCCTTGGCATCTGGTTCTGTTGCAAATAGTCTTTCGATGCTCATATCAAATATATCATCCGCCTGATTTTCTATACTATTGATGGACACCAATGCATCGGTAATTTGCCGCATATTTTTCATATTGCGTAATTCTGTAACTGCTTTTTGAACTTGAACACAGCCAACAGCAATTAATTCAGCCATTTTTTGGATACCCATATCGTTGGGGTTAACCCGATAAAAATGTATCTTTTTTGCAGATGAATAGATGTAATCTGCGATGTCATCTAGTGCAGAGGCAAGGTAATGGATGTCTTCTCTGTCAAAGGGGGTGATGAAATTTTTACCAAGTTCTGTAAAAATATTGTGTGTTAGATCGTCATTAACATGCTCCATATCCTCTAATTCCTGAACTAACTGAGCTCTTTTGTCAAAATCGGGCTCATTAACCATTGTCTTTAACTTTTCGCCCATTTTCACAAGCTCTTGTGCTACATTTTCGAATAGCTGAAAAAATATACGATCCTTGGGTAGAAATATTTTAAAAATCGAATTAAGCCCTGCCATATTAAATTTTTGTAGCAAAGGTTAAGGATTACGATTAAAAAAATGCAATTATTTTTAATTGTTAATGATTTAGTAATACGAAACAGTATTTATTTTAATATTTCATTCTTTTTTAAGGGAAGTCGTTTTTATTGTAGGGATGGCATTTGGCAATTTTTAAAAGAAATCTCTACGAAACACCAATTTGTATATTATTTAGTCATAATATAAAAAAATAATTGCTTTTCAAAAAAATAGTTTATTAATTAAAATACGTATAGTTTGTTGCCAAAATGTTAATAATTTTTTAATAATTATGTCATTTTTATATAAAAATCAAAATAGTAAAATTGTTTTATATTAGAAATTGTCAAAAATTTTAACAAATATTTTGTTAAAGAAGCAGCTAACCATTATTTTTGATAGTCTTTATTATGAAATTATTAAGATTTTGTCAAGAAATTACTATTATTTCTTTTCATTAATTTTTAATTTCTGTATTTTTTTTAAGAAATATCCAAACAAAAAAAAATTAAAAATGAGAAAAATTGTATCACTGCTTTCGATGTTGATGGTATTAAGTTCCTTGACATTTGCGCAAACCCGTTCAATCTCGGGAAAAGTGACTGATGCCAAGGGTAATCCTGTACCCGCTGCATCAATCAAAAAATCAAAGGGAGAGGGAGCTGTTGCTGCCGATCAAAACGGTAATTTTAAAATTAATGTTAAGAACGGAGATGTTTTGTTAATTTCTTCTGTTAACTTTTCAACCGCTAAAGTCCCTGTAACTGCAAGTAATGATTACACAGTTGCTCTAACAGAGAGCGTTAATGTAATGGATGAGATTGTAGTAACAGCGGGTGGTATTAAATCTAAAAGAAAAGAGATTGGTACTGCTACAACTGTTATTCAAGCAGCTGCTTTAACAGCAGGTAAGGCCACTAACATAGCGAATGGCTTGCAAGGCAAAGTAGCAGGTTTTCAAATCAGTGGAACTGGTGGCGGTGTAAACCCTAGCTACCGTTTGATCCTTAGAGGTCAACGTTCTTTAACTGGTAATAACCAAGCCTTGGTGGTACTAGATAACGTAGTAGTTCCGAATACAGTGTTAGGTAACCTTAACCCAGAAGATGTTGAAAATGTGGTTGTATTGAACGGTTCTGGTGCCTCTGCCTTGTATGGTTCTCAGGCATCTAACGGTGCTGTTATCGTAACTACTAAAAAAGGTAAAAAAGGACAAACTACTATTAATGTATCGAATACTACAACTGCAGAGCAAGTAGCATTTTATCCAAAAATACAAACTTCATTCGGTGCGGGTGGTACTGCTTATGGTTTAGATGCCAATGGTAACCCATTTCCTGATTATCTAGAAAATCAATCTTATGGAGCACGTTTTGATGGTAAAAAAAGAGCACTTGGACCAGCTTTAGAAGATGGATCTCAGGATTCTTCTTTATTTGCTTTTTATCCTGGACACAATGATTTCTGGAATAAAGGTATCACCAGCCAAACTGATTTCTCAGTTTCTAATGGTGATGAGAACTCTACTTTTTATCTATCAGGTCAGTATGCTGATGTAGCAGGTACAACTCCTGGTGATAAATACAATCGTTCTACCATACGTGTAAATGGAACTCGCAGGATGGGTAACAAAGTAAACGCTACTTATTCAACTGCCTACACTCAAAATAGATATGATATCACTACTGAAACAGGTTCTATGTATGACAATATGCTGAACATGCCTTCTAACGTTGATATCACTAGATACAAAAACTGGCGTACTGATAAATTTGCTAATCCAAATGGATATTACAATCCGTGGTACCAAAATCCTTACTTTACTGCAGATAACTATCGTTCAAAACAACGCAACGATTATTTGACAGCAAATATTGAATTGAAATTTACGCCTATTGCTGGTTTAGATATCATTGGCCGTCAAGGTATTGCAACAAGAAATGCTTCTAATAAGAATACAGTAGGCGCATTTAATTACACTTATTGGGCTGAACATACGGATGCTAGTTCTAAGTCAGACATTCCTGCCTCAGTAAGTGATGGTTCTTCTTATTCTACCAACCTTGTGACTGACTTATTTGCTCAGTATCAAAAGAAGGTGAATAATTTCTCACTTAATTTCATTGGGGGTTCTCAGTTGACTCAAAACCAATCAAAATATGTAAACGTATCTGCTAATGGATTGGTTGTTCCTGAATTATACAACGTTTCGAACGGGGTAGGAACGCCAGGAGCTAGTGAAAGTAATTACACTGCTCGTCAGGTAGGTGCTTATGGTGATTTCCGTGTTGGTTACAAAAACTTTTTATTCTTACACGGTACAGGTAGAAATGACTGGGTTTCAACTTTATCTACTCAAAACCGTTCTTTCTTCTATCCATCAGCTGACGTTTCTTTCATTGTAACGGATGCTTTTGAAAATATTCGCAACAGCGGAAAAATCAGTCTTATTAAATTAAGAGCGGGTGTTTCTAAAGTAGGTCAGGTAAATCTTGGATCTGAATTTGGTGCTTATTCTTTGGCTCCTACCTTCGGTGGTAGTTCAAATGGATTCCCTTATGGAGGTCTTGCTGGTTATACAGTTGGAAATTTATTGGTATCTAATAATTTGAAGCCTGAGATAACCAAAGCTTATGAAGTAGGTTTAGATTTGAACATGTTCAATGATAGATTGACTTCTACTTGGACTTGGTTTAGCTCAAAAACAGATGATCAAACTGTAAATACTGCGATTTCTTCAACTACAGGGTTTACTAGTCTTTTAACTAATACCGGACAAACTCAAAGTCAAGGTCTTGAAGCAACTTTGCATTACGATCTAGTTAAAAACTCAGACTGGAGTGTAACAGTAGGTGGTAACTATACTTATCTTGACAACAAGGTTAATTTCATAAGTGCTGATTTACCTAAGCTAGCATTATCTAGTAATGGATCAGGTGCTTCTTATGCAGTAGCTGGAAAAGCTTTCCCAGTTATTATGGGATTTGATTACAAAAGGGACAATTCTGGAAGAGTTATCGTTAGTAGCGTTACAGGTCTACCTACCAAGACGGATGCTATTTCTGTGTTGGGTAATGCAACTGCAAAACATCGTCTAGGTTTGGATGGAGCTGTTCGTTATAAGCAATTCCGTTTCTCAGTATTGTTTGAATACCGTGGTGGATACCAAATCTTTAACTCAATGGGTACATCAATGGACTGGTCTGGAACTGGCATCAGAACTGCGGCTTATGACAGACAAAGTTTTGTTTTCCCGAATTCTGTTTATGCAGATCCTACTAAACCTGGAAGCTATGTACCTAACACTAGCGTAGCTATTGCGAATGGTAATGGTAACAATGGTTTCTGGACAGATGGTATTAACCGCGATGTTACAAGTAACTATGTAACTTCTGGAGATTTTTGGAAATTAAGAGAGATTTCTCTTGGTTACGATGTGCCGACCAAAATTTTTGGTAAGAGCAACGTAATTAAAGGAATGACTGTTAGCCTTCAAGGAAGAAATTTATTCCTTTGGTTAGCAAAAGATAATTTGTATACTGATCCTGAATATAGTTCAGGTGGTAGCGATAATAACGGTATTGGTATTACAGGTTTAAGTTCTCCTCCATCACGTTTTTATGGAGCAACTATTTCTTTTAAGTTCTAAAAATTTATAATAATAACATCAAATCATTTAGCCTTACTATATTTTTTACAAATTGGTTAAAGGTTTAGATGAAATAGGTAAACAAAAAACATTTAATTATGAAAAAATCAATCCTCGGAATTTTTGTAGGAATCTTGGTACTAGGACTAGGTACTTCCTGTAAAAAATACCTTGATGTAAATACGGATCCTAACAGAGCCTCTTCTGTTACGCCGGAATTAATATTGCCACAGGCAATTACTTACACTGCAGCTGTGTTGAACGGCTACAATAGTTATGGAGCTCAAACAGGTTTATATTGTGCCAATGCTGGCGGATATGGTGGCTTCGGCGAATCCATTACTTATAATTACACCACTACCGGTACTGGTACATGGGGTTCTACCTATGATAACTTAGAAGATTACCAGACTATTTTGAATACTAGTGCTGGAAATAGTTTATATAGTTATTTCTCTGCGGCTGCAAGAATTATGAAAGTATTAAATTTCCAACTATTGGTAGATACTTACAACGATGTTCCTTATGTAGATGCATTGAAGGGTTCAAGTAAGTTGACTCCTACTTATACTGCTGGTAAAGACGTATACAAAGATTTAGCCACTCAGCTAGATACAGCTATTGCTGAAATTGTAAGAGGTGCTGCTACAGCTGGGGTAACTCCATTAGGTGCATCTGATGTACTTTTTGCTGGCAACATGACTAAGTGGATGCAGTTTGCTAACACGCTTAAGTTGCGTATTATTGTGCGTGGAAACGGAAAGGTTACTTTTTCTAATACTACCTTCTCTGCTGATGGATTCCTTGCTACTGATGCCTTAATTAACCCTGGTTATACTAGGGATAATGCTAAACAAAATCCAGCTTGGAACACCTGGGCTTATGCATACACTGGAGCTGCTGCCAACAAAGCTTGGATGCCAAGTCAATTCATATTTGGTTTCTATGATGGGAAATCGATTTATGATGCTGCAAGAGGTAGAGCAATTTATTATCTATATCCTTCAACCGGTATCAATCGTTTAGGTGTTGAAAGTAATACGCTTGTTTCAAGTCCAACAGGAAGTTTCTGGCATGCAAGTGCTAATCGTGATGGAAAGGCCAATGGTGGCAATTATGGTGTTTTAAAAGGACCAAATGCTGGTTACCCTGTAATGCTAGCTGCAGAAAGCTATTTCTTGCAAGCCGAAGCTAGATTAAATGGTATTCTTACTACAGGAAGTACTACCGATGTACTTTTTGATAAAGGAATTACCGCTGCTTTTAATTACACCTACCAATTACCTGATGGTTCTGTAACTGCTAAGGTTGCTGACACTGTAGCGGCTTATAAAATCAAAAACTTAAGTAATCCTTTGGTTGATTTTACAGCAGCTACCTCTAATGCTCAGAAGTTGGAAGCAATCATAACCCAAAAGTTTATTGCACTTAATTTCGTTGAAAGTTATGAAGGTTGGAATGAGTACCGTCGTACTAAATACCCTACAATTACTGTAGGTGGTGATGGTTTTAAAACTTTTGCTTCATCAGTTTCAGAAAGTACTCGTGCAGATAAATTGCCAACAAGGGTAATGTATCCTGTATCAGAAGGTACTTATAATGGAGCTAATGTACCAAAGAATATAACTCCTTTTACCTCTTTGATTTTTTGGGCTCAATAGTTAAAATATAAAAACCAACAACATGAAAGAAATTAAAATTAAAAAACTATTTGCGTTTTTGATGGTTGCGATGACAATGGCATCGTGTCTAAAAGAAGGTGCTAAAAATATAGATACCGAGAATCCAACCGGTTCAATCGTTACCTTACAATTCATCGAAAATGGAAGCGGAAGCACTATTAACTCTGGAATGCAATATTTTAGTGGTGGGGCATTGACTTACCCTGGTTATCATGAATCTGATACTGCTACCTTTAATGTTAATCTTGCTGGCCCAACAACTTTGACTTCTGATTTAACTGTTACTGTAGGTGTTGATGCAACTAAAGTTCTTGATAATATCAAAGGTGATGCTATTGATTATACTTTAATGCCTGATTCCTTGTACAAGTTTATGAGTAAAACAGCTGTTATTAAAGCAGGACAAAGAATTGCTTCTCTTAAGATTGTATTTTATCCTTCTAAGATTGATGTAACCAAAAGTTACAACTTACCAGTAGTGATCAAAGATGCGGGAGGAAAAACTATTAGTGGAAATTTCGGAATAATCCATTTCCATGTAATAGGTAACCCTATCGCGGGTGCCTACAATTGGGATTATATCAGAATAAATAACCAGGCTGGAACTGGTGCTCCTAGTGGAGGTACTTTTTTTGGTGAGCAAGTGGTTTTCTCTCCTGTTAATCCTACTTCAGTAAAAGTGCCTACAGGTTATTATGTTCAACCAAATTTCTTACTTTCTTTTAAAAATACTAACGGAGTATTATCTGACTTTAAAGCAGTAATTGCTCCAGACGAAATTGAAGGTGCTTATACTAACAATGGAATTTCTGTAGTTACCCAGCCTGTAGTGACTGTTTCTTCAGACTTGAAAACAATTTTGATTAAACATGTTGTTTTTAATGGTGCTTCTTACAGAAATAATACAGATAAATATTATAAGTAATCTTTTAGTTTTGGTTTAACACCAAAAATTAACTTTATATTATTTAAAAGGGCTACAGAAATGTAGCCCTTTTTTAATTTGAAATCTTATTGTATGTTTAAGTATACTTTTTATCTCCTATTATTTAACAGGAGATAGTTAGTTCGTTTGCCACATATAGTTTTCAATCTTTATTTTACTTTTTATTTAGGCTTCTTTTTAAATTAATATTATGCTACAGGCTTGTGTTTTAAGAAATCGAATTTCCATAGTTATTTTATTTTGTTTAATTCCTTTCTTCAATTGTGCTCAGTCTGCCAATGATACTTCAATCAGGCGACAGTCAATGATTTTTGATCAGTTTATTGATGGAAAAGTACTTTTTAAATCAGGGGTAATTAGTGAAGCTCCTTTAAACTATCTCTCCACTGACCAATCGATTTTGTTTAAAAAGGAGGAGGTAATTTATACGCTGACTGATTTGAAAAGTATTGATACCATTTATATTCTAGACAGAAAATTTGTGCCCTTGAATAACATACTATATGAGGTGGTTTCTAATATTGGTAAGGTAGCCTTGTTGGTGTCCTACAACAGAAGGTTAAAGCCTTTAATTGCTACTGTTGACCACACTGGTTCTTCTAAGCAAAGTGTAAACGTAGTGAGTAATACCGTATCAGATGTATACCTAACCAGAATGTACAAAGGCAACTATGCAGTTGAAATTGTGAAATATTATTGGCTAAAAAATTATACTAAAGTCAGTCGGGCCTATCGTTTAAAAGATTTCCTCAACACATTTAAAGAGAGCTCACATCAAGCCATTAGTAATTTTGAAAAGGCCAATTATATCAATTATAAAGTAGAATCAGACATGATCAAATTATTGAATTTTTGTAATAGTAATTAGTTGACTTTTTAATAGTTGGTTTATGCAATTTGATATAATAGTTGATTCAATTTAAATGATTGACGGAGGAGCCATTCAATTAAAATTTTCAGATCAATAACTTTATCTAATTAGTTCTTCATAATGCTCTAACAATTGGAAGTCAAACAGTTTGGATAGCTCAACCTTGAACGTAAAAAATTAATAAAAAAGATTTTCAATTGGTTGATCCTCAAGATTTAAAAACATGGTTCTCTCAAACCATAACGTTTAGTTCTTTTTTGGTCAGGACTTTTTATGATTACCAACACGGCACTCGGAATGCTTTTGACACCACCAACTTTACGAAAAAGACGGGTAAAATCCAACCCCTTTTATGGTGTGCCATTTAATTTAGTTAATTATTTTTTAACTATTAGTTAATATGGTAATGTAATTAATAGTTAGACATATGTCTATTTTTGAAGTCCTTAAGCAATAAGCATTTATTCCAGTGCTTTTCCCACCCATTATTCTTATTAGGGTGGCTTTTTTTGTCCATTGATGAAGGATGTTAATTTTTTATGAGTCATTCGCCATTTGTCATTTCATTATATTTGTTGTATGAAAAATTTTCTTCTATTGTACGGTCTTGTTTTTATTATTTCTTCTTGTAATCAGTCCAATGATATGATCAAAGAACAAATCATACATTCAGACAGCGTTGCTATTAACTACTTCAAAGGTGATGGAACAATGGATTCAGTGGTGGAAGTAAAAATTATAAAAGATCAAAAAATAATTGATCAACTAACTGACTTTGTTTCTCAAAACAATAGAAAGATGAATTATTCTTGTGGCGTTGACGGGTCCTTACATTTTTTTAAAATGAATAAAGTAATCCAGGATGTAAATTTCGGAATGAATGAATCAGGCTGTAGTTATTTCTCCTTTACCCTTCAAGGAAAAATGCAGGCAACAAAGTTGTCATCTGGTGCAAAGGAATTGATTGTCTCTTTGAGAAAATAGATATTTTAAATTACTTGACCATTAATAATCAAGCCAAGGCAGTTTGACACAATAGTCATTCAGATGCCCTCGAATAAAAAGTGCTAGAAATTTCAAATATCAGCCGATAAAAAATCAATCCTAGGCGGCGAAGGCATACTCTTTAAAGCAACGCAGTGTTTAAATATTCGGTTAATAGCCAGTCGTTCCTCTATTTGACGCCCTCTAATAAAAAGTGCTAGAAATTTTACATGTCAGCCGTTAAAAAATCAAGGCTGTTTGAGCGGGCACTTCCTTTAAAGAAACAAACTCTACTCGCGAGTTCCTTGATTTTAGGCTGACATTTCAAATTTCATCCGCCGCGGCGGATTGATTTTTTTTGTTACTTTTTTGCATCAAGGCAAAAAAGTAAAAGCACTCTATTCCAAAGGAAATT
>Ga0209550_10001782_pt1 | contig 20674 bp, 18 predicted proteins | sample LauGreSuBDMM15SN_2_FD_187567 | JGI IMG/M metagenome (GOLD analysis project Ga0209550, IMG submission 187567) | Freshwater lake microbial communities from Lake Michigan, USA - Su13.BD.MM15.SN (SPAdes) (version 5) | ecosystem: Environmental > Aquatic > Freshwater > Lake | place: Lake Michigan... | reverse complement strand
CGCGATCCGGCAGGTCTCATCGGACACCAGCACCACGATGGCTTCATTTTTAGATACCGTCGTCGTTTTCCCAACCAGTCCCACATCCGTGAGGACGGGCTGATCGGCTTCGACTCCATCTTCAAATCCTCGGTCGATACGGATGGTATTCCACCACGTTGAGGCATCACGGGAAATGATGCGGGCGGCCAGCAGTTTAAATGACGAGCGCTCGCGATAATCGAGAGCCATTCGTAACTTATTATTCTCTGTCTCGAGTTTACTAAGGAGCTTGGTCGAAGCTCGGAGTTGACGGTTTTCCGCTACAAGTTGGACATTTTCGACCTCCAACTCATCCAAGGATTTGAGCCTCTCACCGACGGATCCGATATTTTTTTGCATCGCAGTTCCCGTTTTTAGAAAGGGCGAAAGCAGGGAGATAAACCCCGATTGCATCGACTGCATCGAGGAGGCGGACAGGGCGGAGAGATAGATCGCCAACGCCAAAGAGGCGACCACGAGAGCGATGTTAAGTCTGTTCATTGTTTGGAAGAATGAGACGTCTTCCACTTGAGAACGTTCCAGATCAACGACCGTGAGGCCGTTCGGATGAAACGGCTTTAAGGAATTTCAACTCGGAGAGTGCGCGACCAGTCCCTTCGGCCACCGCACTCAATGGATCTTCAGCCACATGAACAGGAAGTCCAGTCGCCTCGGAGATGAGTCGATCCAAGCCACGCAAGAGGGCACCACCACCAGCGAGGACAAGACCACGATCCACGAGATCTGCTGAAAGTTCCGGCGGACAACGCTCCAGCGTGATACGAACCGAGTCCACGATGGTAGAAAGCGGTTCCATAAGGGCCTCGCGAACTTCTTGTGACGTAATGGAAATAGTTTTAGGCAGTCCAGCAACAAGATCCCGCCCCTTCACTTCGAGGCACACTTCCTTCTCCAACTTGTAAGCTGAACCAATTTTAATTTTGATTTCCTCCGCCGTGCGCTCACCGATCATTAGGTTGTAAGCGCGCTTCATGTAGACGGTGATCGCTTCATCTAGCTCATCGCCGGCAACGCGAACGCTTCGGCTGAACACAATACCCGAGAGCGAAATGAGAGCAACTTCGGTCGTACCGCCGCCAATATCCACAATCATATTGCCGGCCGCATCCTGCACAGGAAGACCGACACCGATCGCGGCGGCCATAGGTTCCTCGATCAAATAAACTTCACGCGCACCAGCATGGGTGGCGGAATCTTTCACAGCGCGCTTTTCGACTTCCGTGATGCCGCTAGGCACAGCCACGACCACGCGAGGGCGAACCATACGACGACGGTTGTGCACCTTGCTGATAAAGTGGCGCAACATGGCCTCCGTGATCTCGAAGTCGGCAATAACGCCGTCTTTGAGTGGTCGGATGGCAACAATATTGCCTGGGGTTCGGCCAAGCATTCGTTTTGCTTCGTTGCCAACGGCCAAAACACGGTTGGTGCCTTGCTGAACCGCAACCACGGATGGTTCACGCAGAACAATTCCTTGGTCTTTGACGTAAACGAGTGTGTTTGCTGTGCCAAGGTCGATACCTATGTCGCTAGAGAAGAGTCCAAGAAGATTATCAAACATCGAATTTTAGAGAAAATGGATTGTGTGTGTTTTTAAAATGCATTGGGAACCGGACTTTTTTTAAGAGGGGGAATCCTTCAGCTTTTTTTAAACAACGATTCATACTGGAGGCCACCATTCACCGGGTCAAGGCTTAGTTTGGTGATACTTGATTTTCCGCCGAGATCAAAGGCTCTCGGTAATCGCTTGACCCATTTCCGAAGTTCCCACCAACGTTGTTTCAGGCGTATAAATGTCCGATGTTCTCAAACCCTTGGAAATAACAAGCCTAACAGCATTTTCGATAGCACAAGCGGCCTCCTCACATCCCAGAGAGAACCTCAGAAGCATGGCTGCTGAGAGGATTTGGGCGATCGGATTTGCGATCCCCTTGCCCGCAATATCTGGGGCAGTACCGCCACTTGGCTCATACATGCCAAATCGAGTCGCCCCACCAGTGGTCTCCCCGAGGCTCGCGCTAGGCAACATGCCAAGTGATCCCGCAATCATGGCCATCTCATCACTCAAAATATCTCCAAAGAGGTTTTCGGCGAGAACGACATCGAAAGACTTAGGATTTTTGATCAACTGCATGGCGGCATTGTCCACATAGAGATGCCTCAAACTCACATCCGGATACTCACGGGCCAACTCGGTTACGACCCGGCGCCAAAGCACGCCGTTTTGGAGCACGTTCGCTTTATCGACCGAAGTCAATTCTCCGCGACGCTTGCGGGCGGCCTCAAATGCAACGCGAGCGATACGACGGATCTCGGATTCCCAGTAAATCATGGTATCAACGGCAAATTCCTCCCCACCCTCGCTTTTGATATATTTGGGCTCTCCGAAATACAATCCACCCGTGAGCTCGCGGACACAGAGAACATCGAACCCGCCCTCGACAAGCCGCGAATGCAATGGCGACGCGTGGGTCAACTCAGGCAGACAGATCGCGGGACGAAGGTTGGCGAAAAGACCAAAATGTTTGCGCAAGGGCAGTAGGGCCGCCCGCTCGGGTTGTTCGTTAGCGGGAAGCGATTCCCATTGGGGACCACCCACAGATCCAAAAAGAATCGCATCCGCTTCCTCACAGGCCTTGAGCGTCTCCTGAGGAAGTGCGCTTCCCTGCCCGTCAATCGCGGCGCCACCGACCAACTTGTGGTCAAAACTCAATCCAATCGCGAATTTTTTAGTAACTGCTTCAAGAACACGCAATCCCTCTGCCATTACCTCTGGCCCGATCCCGTCGCCCGCCAGAACGGCGATGCGGAAAGTTTTATCTGATGTCATAAACGCTCATTTAATCTGCCCAAGCCTTCAGAATCAAGACCAGCAAATCAAAAAGCGATGAGAAGAATATCGCTTGAGAACAATTTACATGTCTGATTGGCTTAAGTTTCTGCTTTGAAAATCCCCGCCAACGACTCCCTCTGCGCTTGGAATAAAACTTTTTTGGCATCGATCACCTATCCCGCCACGACCGCCCTCCTCGCTCTTTTCCTGACTTCCTGCGCATCCGTCAGTATCACCAACTTGAAGCGTGACGAAAGTTTTGCGCCCACCTCACCGCCGAAGGAAATATTTTTGATGCCTTTTGCGGTGGAGGACATCGTTCTGCGTGTGGATAGAAAGGGGCGCGATCTAACAGAGTTTAAATCCAACCTCAAAGCCAATATGTCGCGGGAACTTCTTGAGCGACTCCCGGCGCATGCGGCCCAAGCCAGAATATTATCGCCGGACATTAAGATTCCCCGTGGCAATTTCTGGTTGATCCAAGGTCACTTTACTCGAGTGAACCAAGGCAGCCGACTTCTGCGAAGCACTGTGGGCTTCGGGGCAGGCGGCACCAAGATGGAATCCATCATAGCCGTCTATCATCTTTCTGGATCCAAGCCGACCAAGATACTCGAATTTGAAACAACGGGCGGCTCGAATATCACCCAAGGGATCGGCGGCATCATTGCCGTGCCCTTGAGTGGCCCAATGGCTTTCACCTCTCTCTACCACGTGGCCGATGGCATCCGAAGCGGCGTCAGCTTCGACACGGCGCGAACAGCGAGAGAAATCACCGCCACCCTTTCGGAATACCTCCACCAAAAAAAACTTCTTTTTGAAAGACCCCCGATCAGCCCCAAAAAACTAGGCGTCCTCCGCTTGGATATCCTACCGAACTCAAAAATAATAACTCCACCGCCCAGGGTGCCGGTCAAAAAAATGGTATCCCCTTAAAGCCAATTTGCTACTCGCCCAAGAGAATCTCTACCACCCGCTCCGTATCCGAGAGGTCCTCAAAAAGAAAATCCGGTGCGTGATCGCGCAACTCGGCTGAAGAGTAGTGCCCAGTCGCAATGGCAACGGTGCAAGCCCCAATCGCACGCCCACACTCGATGTCCTTCGGCGTGTCGCCGATAACGTAAATACGGGAAGGTGGAAAATCCTCTCCATGACGCTCCAAAGCACGTGCACGCGCAAATTTCCCCAACTCATTGCGGTCATGGTGATCATCCGCAAAAGCTCCGAATTCAAAAAAATCCCAGACTCCATAGTGTGTGAGTTTGATTTTAGCCCCTCGGCTCACATTGCCAGTCAGCAAGGCGAGGACGACATCGGTGCGTTCGGAAAGAACATTTAAAAGAGAAACGATACCCGGAAGAAGCCTGCCATCATGCCGCCCGATCCGCTCAGTGAGATGGCCGAGGTAAGTGTCCAGCAAAGCGGACACGTTCTCAGGAGAAACCGATATGCTATGCTTTTCCAGTAACTCACGCGCGATGCGACCATCGGTAGCTCCGGCCAGAATGATCCCATCCAAGTCCTCTTCGACGCCGAAGCGGGATAGCATAGCATCTTTCAATGCCGCTTCACCCGCACCTCCTGACGAAATCAGCGTTCCGTCGATATCAAAAAGAAACAACCGACGATCAATCTTCATCGTCTCCGGCATGCTCGGGCTCGACCGCCTCGGGTTCGAGAATTTCGCCGTGCTTGGAAAATTTCCTGTGCCGCTTATTGGCAGGCAGAGGGCTGAGAGTCATGCCAATCGCACGTCCAACGAGCTTCGGCTCCATATCAACATGGGCCATTCCAGAAAGATCCTCTTTCACCCGCTTGACGACGAGCAACCCAAGATCTTGATGAGCCATTTCGCGACCACGGAATTGAAGGTGCACTTTAACCTTATTCCCCTTATCCAAGAAATCCTCGGCATGCCGGACTTTGGTGAGGTAGTCGTGTTCATCAATATTGACTCGGAATTTGATCTCCTTGACCTTGTTGACAACGTGCTTTTTTTCCTTTTCCTGCTTGGCGAGATCGTAGCGGAACTTACCGAAATCCACGATGCGACATACGGGTGGCTGGGCATTGGGAGCGATCTCGACCAGATCCATCCCGATACTGCGAGCGCGGCGAATCGCCTCGTCTAGGCGCAGGACGCCAAGCTGTTCATTGGTTGCTGCAAGAATCACGCGCACTTCCCGTGCACGGATTCGCTCATTGATGCGAATATCCTTAATATTAATAGTGCCTCCTCGTTGGGGGGTGAATGATCACGGCAAACATCGAGTTTGCGTGAGTGGGTGATCTGCGTATCCAAGCGCAAAGAGCGCTGAAAAAAGAAAAGGTCAGCACCTGCATGCAGACAAATCGAATACCGAAAATATGCGTTGAACGCTTGATACCATCATTGGACAGGCTAGGTAGACTAGAGTTCTCAAACTTGTGCAAGGGGAAAATTTGCAAATATTTCGATCCTTCCCACGAAGCTGTAGCCATTCTCGATGCGCCCTCTTGATTATCATCTATAAAAAACAGTTGTCCGCACATCTCCAAGATCACGCTTTCACGTAGACCTCGGCTCCCGTTTCAACGAATTCCTTGGCTTTCGCATCCATGCCCTGCTGAAGCGCCTCGTCTTCAGCGATACCTTGTTCAGCGGCATACTTACGGACGTCTTCCGTGATCTTCATCGAGCAAAAATGCGGTCCGCACATAGAGCAAAAATGCGCCGTCTTGGCCCCATCCTGCGGCAGGGTTTCATCATGGAATTCCCTCGCGGTTACAGGATCAAGGCCGAGATTGAATTGGTCTTCCCAGCGAAATTCGAAGCGGGCCTTGGATATCGCGTTGTCACGATATTGCGCACCGGGGTGTCCCTTCGCGAGGTCGGCAGCATGGGCCGCAATCTTGTATGTGATTACTCCGTCCTTAACGTCTTTTTTATTCGGCAAACCGAGGTGCTCCTTTGGCGTGACGTAGCAGAGCATCGCGCAACCATACCATCCGATCATTGCCGCGCCGATGCCGCTTGTGATGTGATCGTAGCCAGGGGCGATGTCCGTCGTGAGAGGCCCAAGCGTGTAGAAGGGGGCCTCGTGGCACCACTCGAGTTGCTTGGCCATATTTTCTTCAATCATGTGCATAGGCACGTGACCAGGCCCTTCGTTCATGACTTGGACTCCCTTCGCCCAAGCGCGGTCGGTGAGTTCGCCCTGCACCTGCAGTTCTCCAAATTGAGCTTGGTCGTTTGCGTCAGCGATCGAACCAGGCCGCAGACCATCTCCAATACTGAAGCTCACGTCATAAGCCGCCATAATATCACAGATGTCGTCCCAATGCGTGTAGAGGAAATTCTCCTTGTGATGAGACAGGCACCACTTTGCCATGATGCTGCCGCCCCGCGAGACAATGCCCGTCATGCGGCGAGCCGTGAGTGGTACGAAGCGCAAGAGGACCCCGGCGTGAATCGTGAAGTAATCCACTCCCTGCTCCGCCTGTTCAATGAGTGTGTCACGGAATATTTCCCATGTGAGATCCTCCGCTTTTCCTCCGACCTTTTCTAAAGCTTGATAGATAGGCACTGTGCCGATCGGCACTGGCGAATTGCGAAGAATCCACTCACGCGTGGCGTGGATATTTTTTCCGGTGGAAAGATCCATCACGGTATCCGCGCCCCACTTTGTTGCCCAGCGCATCTTCTCGACTTCCTCATCAATGCTCGATGCCACGGCGCTATTGCCGATATTCGCATTGATTTTCACCAAAAAATTCCGCCCGATAATCATCGGCTCAAGTTCAGGATGGTTGATGTTTGCTGGGATGATGGCTCGACCGGCGGCGACTTCGGATCGAACAAATTCTGGCGTTATCTCGTTGGGAATACGCTGCGGGAATCGTCGAAAGATCGAAGGCGTGTAATCCGTGCTCCCGGTCGCGGAGTTCGATATTTGAGTAGACCCGGCGTGCTGCTTGTCGAGATGGTTTCGGGCGATGTCGTCAGCGAGATCGGCGATTTTGGCTCGCCCCATATTTTCACGGATCGCGATGAATTCCATCTCCGGAGTGATCACGCCCTGCTGTGCATACCATAATTGCGTGACGGGATGCCCCGCCGAAGCGCGAAGCGGCTTGCGACGCAACCCGGGAAACTCCACCAATCTATTGCGCTCCGCATTGCTCGCATAGTCGGCATGAACGCGGGTCAGGTAACCATTATCCTGCGGCTTGATTTCACGTCCGACATACTCTTCCACATCCGCCCTAGACTGGATCCAAGAGGCACGCAGCGCTGGAAGACCATTCTCCACATCACCATCAAATGCCTCATCACCCCATGGCCCCGAGGCATCATAAACGCAAACCGATTTGTTCTCCTCAATCGTGCCATCCATGCGCTTCGTGTCCGAAAGCCCAATCTCCCTCATCGGCACACGCACATCGGAATGAAGAACTCCGGAAACGTATGCTTTCTTAGAGTTCGGAAGGGGGTCGCTGCTTTTGGGCTCAAAGGCTTCAATTGGTGCAATCATTTTCGGTGGATTTTATTTTGTTAGACTTTTTGTGCTTTCGCCAAAAACGCACTCCAATGAAAAGCCACCAAAGACTCGAACTCCATCGCTGTCTCCGCTGCTCCCTCCGCCGGTGTGATCCGTTTCAGGTTCAAAGGGTCTTCTGGTCGTGAATGACCACTCCAGAACTCTCAGCCCATCATAGGCTCCCCTGCACATCTCCATGCTTCTCGCAGGTTCGCACTGAGGTCAATCGTTTTAAAAAATCTCGCCCAACAATCTCCACTCACCCCGCCTGCAAAAAAAAAGAAACTTTTAGATTGCGAAATGGGGAAAAGTGGGTAAAAGTGGGCAACCGTGGTGATTTTTGTCTAAACTAACCTAATGAAATGCCGCAAGAAATCCCATTAGCGCCCCTGTATTCGGGGACTTATGAGAGAGCGTTGGACGCCAAGAAGCGTGCGGCGATCCCATCGACATGGGTAACTCCCGATAACGCGGAGTTTTTTGTAATTCCACATCCGCAGGAAGGTTACCTCATGGTCATGCCTACCGAGGAATTCCACGCAACTGAGCAACGAATCCTCACCTCGGGGGCCTCGGCACAAGAAAAGCGCCAGGCGATACGACAATTTTTCAGCGCGGCCCACAAAGTCTGCCCCGACAAGCAAGGCCGAGTTCTCGTGCCGGAGTCCCATGCGGTTGCGGCGGATCTCACGGGTGACATTGTATTTATAGGAGCAGGCAGACGATTTGAGATCTGGTCGAAAGCGAGACACGCCGCCTCCTGCGAAGCCAATGCGTCAATCTACCAGCGCGTCGCAGTCGATATCGGCTTGTGATTTTGATGAAAACGAAAGCCAACAAATGAGGATGGAAGGGAACTGATCATAACCATGCAAAAGAGCATGAAGCTCAGCTGCAGGGCCATTATCCATAAAACTTTGAGCACTTATGAGAAACTTGGATTACGACAATTTTTTAGGAATGCCATCCACACCTTCTAATCGGGCGGAGTTGCCTTACCATCTTCCGGTCATGGCCGCGCAAGTGAAGGCGTATTTGCGCCCAGCGCCAGGCCTGCTTTTTCTTGATGGAACCGCCGGCGGCGGTGGTCACACCAATCTCATGCTAGAAGCGGGAGCGGAAGTGATCTCGTTGGATCAGGATCCAGAAGCCCTCGCGGAGTGCCAGAAACGATTGGTGCATTTCGGAACAAAATCCCGCTTGGTCGAATCCAATTTCAGCAAAGCCCCAGCGGCGCTAGAGAAAATCGGAGAAGATCGTCTATTGAATGGGGCCCTGCTCGATATCGGAGTTTCCTCACACCAATTGGATGCGGCAGAAAGAGGATTTTCTCTCATGCAAAATGGCCCACTGGACATGAGAATGAGCCCGCGTGCAGCGCTCACCGCAGCCGATGCCGTCAACACCCTGCCCGTCTCCGAACTCATTCGAATCTTTAAGGAATATGGGGAGGAGCCCTTTGCCCGTCAGATCGCTTCCAAAATCGGCGAAATCAGAGAGTCAAAACCTTTTCAGACCACATTTGACCTCACAGAAGCTGTCACGATGGTGTCGCCTCGACGTGGTCCCCGACATCCAGCAACAAAGATTTTTCAGGCCTTGAGAATCCATGTGAATGACGAGCTTCAGGCCCTCAGGGAAACGCTGCAAGAAATCCCCTCGCTACTCGCACCAGGAGCCCGCTTCGCCATCCTCACGTTCCACTCATTGGAGGATAGGATCGTGAAAGTCTACTTCCGTGAGCAAAGCCGAGAGTGGATTGACCGCCCAGAATGGCCAGCCCCTCGCCGCAATCCCAGCCGCATTTTCAAGCTACTCACAAGCCATCCGATCACAGCCAGCGAAGAAGAAATCCAACAAAACCCGAGAGCTCGCAGTGCCAAACTGAGAGTTGTCGAAAAAATATAAAAACTCCATGAACACATCATTCGCCCCGCAGAACAGCAGCAACCCGATTCAGATAGCAAAAGCACTAAAATACATCGCGTTCGCCGTTGTCACGGGCTCGCTGGGATTATCCTATGTGTATTTGAAAAATCAGCAGTTTGCCCTCGCTGATGAAATCCGTCTCACGGAAAAAAGAATCAAACAAGTGCGGGCAGAAAATGAAGTTCTCTTGGCCAAAACTACAGAACTGTCCTCCCGCCGCGCCCTGCAACAGCGAATGACGAGCGGATCGCTTCAAGTTGTTCACATCTCCGGCGACAAGATTGCCCGCCTCACCCCTGCCTCGCCAGCGATACAAGATGGAATTCTTCGTACAGTATCCAACGAAAGAACATCCAGATGAACAAACCGGAGTGCATGCGAATAGCCTTAGCCTGCGGGGTAGTGGCGCTTATATTTACGATTTTCTCGGCGCGTCTGGTTGATCTGCATATTTCCAAGCACGCCGAATACTCGAAACTGGCTGCACAGAAGCACACCCTGCGTCAAATCATCCATGCCAAAAGGGGGATGATCTTGGACCGCAATGGCGAGATTCTTGCATCAAACCTCCCTGTGCGCAAAGTTGTAGCTGATGCCTCCCAGATCAAAGACCCAGCGATTGTGGCTGCCCTCGCCTCCCAATTTCTGGGACTGAAAGAGGCTGACGTTCTTAAAAAAATCTCTTCGCAAAAAAAATACATCGTCCTCAAGAAGGAGGTGCCTGAAGACATCTATGTCGCCCTCGAAACGGCCATGCAAAAGGCCAAGGTGCGCGGAGTCACATTTGAGCAGGATGCCATTCGAATTTATCCCAATGGCGAAACGCTCGGGCACGTCCTCGGTTTCTTGAACGACGAAGGAAAAGGGGTTCAAGGAATCGAGTTGACGATGAACAGCCTCCTTGCAGGCAATGACGGCCATCGCTTCATTGAACGCGATCGAACAGGCAAGGAAATCATGCTTTACAGAGGCACCGAACAGGAACCTGTTCATGGCAAAAATATCCGCCTCTCGATCGACATGACCCTTCAATCCATCCTCGAAGAGGAGATTGATAAAACATTTGAAGAATTTAAACCCGAGACGGTGACCGGCATCATGCTGGACCCCAAAACAGGTGAAGTTTTGGCCATGGTCAATCGACCTTGCTTCAACCCCAACGAACCTGGCAAGGCCGAGCCCGAGCAAATGAAGAACCGAGCCATCATTGATATGGTGGAACCTGGATCCACATTTAAAATTGTCGTCGCTGCTGGAGCACTGAATGAAGGCACTGTGAATGAAAAGAGCAGTATTTTTTGTGAAAACGGTCGCTTTTCCTATGCTGGAAAAATCCTGAAAGATCACCACGGCTATGGGGATATGAATGTCCATGAGATTCTGGTCAAATCATCGAATATTGGCTCCGCTAAGTTGGCCCTCCTCATGGGCGGGGACAAATACTACGAATATGTGCGACGCTTTGGGTTCGGCGAACGCCATGGCATTGAGCTACCAGGAGAAATCGCAGGTCTCGTTCATCCGCCGGCACGCTGGGACAAACTCACGATCACACGCATGCCCATGGGGCATTCTGTCGCCGTAACACCGCTCCAGATCACGATGGGCATGTCCGTCATTGCTAATGGGGGGCGCCTCATGGCTCCGCATGTTATTAAATCAGTCGAAGACATTGATGGGACAAAAATCCTTAAAAAGACACCCAAGGTCGTCCGCAATGTGATTCCCGAAAAAACCGCCCGCTTCATTACCAACGCGCTCGTTGGAGTAACCCAAATCGGTGGAACAGCAACCTACGCACGAGTAAGTGGCTTTGAGGTCGCTGGAAAGACAGGTACAGCCCAAAAGGTCAGTTCCAAGGGCGGCTATGCAGCCGGAAAATATGTCGTCTCCTTTGTCGGATTCATGCCTGCGGAAGATCCACGTTTTGTTTGTTTGATCATGGTGGATGATGCCAAAACCGCTTCTAATTTGAATTACGGCGGACTCGTTGCCGCCCCCGTCTTTTCGCGCGTCGCCGAAAAGGCCGCCCGCCACCTCGACCTCACCCCGACACTTCCCCCAATCCCTTTGCAAGACACGCCTATGGCTAAAGTCGAAACATTGAACGAGGCCACCCACTAAAAAGCCAAATGCGACTCTCTGCCCTTCTCAAATCATCAGGAATCCCACAAGGGCTGGCCGACCCCGAAATCACTTCGCTTTGCTACGACTCGCGTAAAGCCGAAAAGGGATGCCTTTTCTTTGCCCTCCCTGGAAAAAACAGCGACGGAGCAGCATTCGCGTTACAGGCCACTGAAAGGGGCGCCGCTGCCATCGTCGCCGAAAAATCGATCCCTCAGAGCGATTGCCCGTTAGTGGTTGTAGCGAATGCCAGAAAAGCCATGGCCGATATCGCTGCCGAATTCCATAGCCAACCCTCGCTGAGCCTCAAAACGGTGGGCATCACAGGAACGAATGGCAAAACGACCACCGCTTTTCTTGTCAAGCATCTGCTGGATGCAGCCTACATGCGATGCGGTCTGATCGGAACAGTGAAATATATAGTTGGCGACACCGAGGTGCCAGCTCCCCATACCACTCCCGAATCGATCGACCTCCAGTCCCTCATGGAAGCCATGCTCGATAGTGGCAGCCGAGCCGTGGCGATGGAGGTATCCAGCCACGCTCTCGTTCAAGAAAGGGCTAGGGCCATTGAATTTGATGCAGCCGTTTTCACGAATCTCACACAGGATCATCTCGATTACCATGGGTCGATGGACGCCTACTTCGATGCAAAAGCACTTTTGTTCGAATCCCTAGCTCACCAAAAAAACAAAAAAGCGCGCGCCATTATTAATGCAGACGATCGCTTCGGTCAGAAGCTCGTCGACCAATTTTCGAAGAGGATCAAAATTCTCACTATCGGGCGTGGGGTTCAAGCCGACTACCGTGCCTCCTCCATTCGATACGACCTCAATGGCACAACATTCACCCTCGAAGCACGCGGAAAAAGCTATTTGGTTCGCTTGCCGCTGATCGGGCTTTTCAATGTTTACAACGCCATGGGAGCTATTGCTGCAGCCACGGCCTGCGGGGTGGAATTACGCAACTCCATTGCTGCCCTCGCCTCGGCACCCCAAGTTCCAGGGCGCTTGGAACGGGTTCCAGCCAAGAGACATTTTCAGGTGTTTGTGGATTACGCCCACACTGATGACGCACTCAAGAATGTGCTAAGCACATTGCAGGAACTCAAACCCTCGCGATTGATCACCGTTTTCGGCTGCGGGGGAGACAGAGATCACAGCAAACGCCCACTCATGGCCGCCGCGGCAGAAGAACTTTCCGATTGGATCATCATGACTTCGGATAATCCCCGCAGCGAAAATCCAGATTTCATTTTGAAGGATATGAAGGCCGGCCTGCGGGGGAAAAGCTACGAAATCATTCCGGATCGCGCCTCCGCCATTCACCATTCCATTCAACTAGCGGAAGCAGGCGACATCGTTCTCATTGCCGGTAAGGGCCACGAAAAATATCAGGAATTCAGTGACCGCAAAGTCGCCTTTGATGATGTCGCAATCGCCACGCGCGCAATCAGCGAAAAAAAAGGAGGGGATACAAGAAATGGATAGGATTCCCCTTTCTCAAATCGCCGAAATGGCGGGAGCAAAAATTCTCCAAGGCTCACCGGAGGTGTTGGTGTCGTCCCTCAGCAAGGACTCCCGTACGATCCAACTTGGCGATCTTTATATTGCCCTTCGTGGTGAAAATTTTGATGGCAACGCCTACGCTGCAGATGCCCTAGCAGGTGGAGCTGCGGGCGTTTTAATGGACTCTGCGGAAGCAGCCCATTCGATTCCTTCTCCGCACCCGGTTCTACTTGTAGAGAACGGTCTCGCCGCCCTCACAAGAATGGCTGTCGCGTGGCGCTCGAAGCTGAAGCTCAAAGTCGTCGGAATCACTGGTAGCAGCGGAAAAACCAGCACAAAAGATTTCACAGCGGCCGTTATTGGAAGCCGGCTCAAAGTCGTTAAAACGGCGGGCAATCTCAATAATCACATCGGTGTTCCGCTTTCTATCCTGAGCGCCACCAGCGAGGATGATGTCGCTGTATGGGAGGTAGGAATGAACCATCCCGGTGAAATAGCACCACTGGCAGAGCTGATCAAACCCGATTGCGTCATCATTACGAATATTGGCGTCGCTCATATCGAGCACATGAAATCTCGCGATGCGATCGCACTCGAAAAGGGGATGCTCGCAGAAAGTGTGAATCCAAATGGGGCAGTGATCCTTGTTAGCGAGGATGACAAAACCGAATCCATCGCGAGACGAAGTCCCGCCAAAGTCATTCGAGTGGGCTTCAACAAAGGCGATCTCGTCGCAGAGTCACTCGAAAGCGACGAAAAAGGGACTAAATTTACAATCACCCATCAAGGAAAGAAATACGAAGTCTCCATTCCCGTTCATGGGTCCCACATGGTTCAGAACGCCCTCCTAGCCATTGCTGCGGGGTTGGAGTTAGGCATCCCCCTCCCCTCAGCGATCAAGGCGCTCTCACGGGCCAAGCTGACAGACGGAAGATTGGAACAAAAAACCCTGCGCGGCGTTCTCTACCTCGACGATACATACAATGCGAACCCCGATTCCATGGAAGCCGCTCTTCAAACACTCCGGCAAATCAAAGGCCAAGGTCGCCGCATCGCCGTTCTAGGAAAAATGGGGGAACTTGGTAGCTACGCCGCTGAAGGATACCAAAGAACCGGAACCGCCGCTGGAAAATGGGCCGACATTCTCATCACGGTCGGCAAGGAAGCCTCCGCCATCGCTACATCAGCGAGAAAAGCAGGGCTTGGCCGGATCCATGAAGTCGAGGAGACCTCCGCTGCAGCCCGCATGCTCGAACAACTAGCAAGACCCGGCGACATCGTTCTCGTCAAAGGCAGTCGCTCAGCTCGAATGGAAACCCTCTTTCAACATATCCCAAACTGATGCTTTACTACCTATCAGAGATTTCTACATGGGCCGCGGGCAAAGGGATCGACAACGATATCCTCAAAGCGCTGAATGTGTTTTCCTACATCACGTTTCGCGCCATCTGCGCGGGCATCACCGCTTTTGTTTTGAGCTTGGCCTTCGGCAATCTCGTCATCCGCAAATTGATTTCTTTGAAGTTCGGTCAACCCATCCGCTCCGCCGCCGAAGTCCATAAATTACATGAACTCCACGGAGCGAAAAAAGGCACTCCCACCATGGGTGGAGTTTTGCTGATCGGGACCGTGGTGGTGTCCACACTTCTTTGGGCTAAGCCGGAAAATCCTTTTGTCTGGCTCGTTCTCTTCAGCACCGTTTTCATGGGGGGTATCGGCCTATACGATGACTGGCTGAAAGTGAGCAAAAAAAGTTCTGCTGGCATCAGTAGTCGAATGAAGTTTGGGCTTCAATGTCTTCTCGCCGGCATATTCACCCTATTTCTTTTACTGAACCCAAAAGTTTCCGCGATAGCACAACAACTCTACTTCCCCTTCATCAAGGATCCCGTACTCGCGAGCATGGGGTGGTTTAGCTTTATCTTTTTTTTATTGGTTATCGTGGGCACGTCGAATGCAGTCAATCTGACCGACGGACTCGACGGATTGGCAACGGGATGCACCGCGACTGTTGCCGCAACCTATGCCGTGCTCGTCTATGTAGCAGGCAACATCAAGGCGGCCTCTTATCTCCAAATCCCCTACGTGGCTTACTCCGGCGAACTGGCCGTGCTTTGCGTCGCCCTCTTGGGATCCTGCCTAGGTTTCCTTTGGTGGAATGCGCATCCAGCGCGCGTGTTCATGGGGGACACCGGATCACTCGCAATCGGGGGTATGCTCGGATCGGTCGCCATTTGCTGCAAACAGGAATTTCTACTCGTTATCGTCGGAGGGATATTTGTCATCGAGGCGATGTCGGTCATCCTGCAAGTCGCGAGCTTTAAACTCACAGGCCGACGGATTTTCAAAATGTCGCCCATCCATCACCACTTTGAATTGAGTGGATGGAAAGAAAACACCGTGATCGTCCGTTTCTGGATTCTCTCGGTCCTCTTTGCCCTTCTTGGTCTAGCAACACTGAAATTACGTTAACAAAAAATGATTCATAGTGGAAAAAAAGCGGTAGTTCTGGGTCTCGGCCATAGTGGCGAGGCAGCGGCTACGCTTTTGATCGAAGAGGGTGCCCAAGTCACCGTTAGTGAATCAGTCGACTCGCCCGCCATTCGGGCCAAAGGCGAAGATCTACAAAAGCGGGGCGCAAATGTACTCATCGGCCCGGAAGCCGATATCGACCCAGCAAACTACGATGTCGCCATTTTGAGTCCAGGAATCGAACCCACCGCTCCCCTTGTTCGAAATGTCGTGGCTAAAGGAATCCCTATCATTGGAGAACTCGAGTTGGCTTTTCAGGAATGCACTTGCCCAGTCGTCGCCATTACAGGGACAAACGGAAAAACAACCACCACCGAACTCTGCACTCATATTCTCCTGCAATGTGGAATCCGAACCATGGCAAGTGGAAATATTGGTCTCCCCTTCGCCAAGGCCGTTAGACAAAGCCAGAACCTTGATGTGATGGTTCTTGAAGTGAGTTCTTTCCAACTCGAAACGGTAAAGTCATTCCATCCGAAAGTGGCGGCTTGGCTCAACTTCAGCCCCAATCATCTCGATCGCTACGCGAGCGCGGATGAATACCGTGATGCAAAACTCCGTATTCTCGAAAACCTCACCGCCGAGGATACCTTGGTCATTAATGCCCAGTCCGAACCGCTATCCACCCCTGCCAAAATAATTACCTTCAGTGCCGTAAAGGATGAAGCTGATTTCACTTTAAAGAACACGACAATCCATTTTCATGGCAACCCAGTCATTGATCAGGAAACTACGCACCTGCACGGCATTCACAACGCCGAAAACATCATGGCGGCACTAGGCATCGGTATAGCCCTGCATATGGATCTCGGAAGCATGGCCTCGGCCGTCGCCAACTACACTCCACCCGTGCACCGATGTGAATTTATCCGCGAGATGGACGGAGTGAAGTGGATCAATGACTCCAAGGCCACCAATCTCGACGCCATGCAAATGGCAATCCGATCGCAAACCCGTCCGCTCATCCTCATCGCGGGAGGAAAAGACAAGGGATTTGGGTTCGAGGAAAACAGCGACCTTGTTCATGATAAATCGCGAGCAGTAATTCTAATCGGAGAAATGAGGCACCGCATAGCCGCATCCTGGCAGCAAACCCAATGCCATCCTGTGGACACACTCGAGGAAGCCGTTTCGCTCGCCTCAAAATTGGCACAACCTGGCGATGCAGTTCTCTTTTCTCCAGGCACTTCATCCTTCGACATGTTCCGCAACTATGGGGAACGCGGGAATATTTTCAAATCACTCGTTAAAAAACTAAAACCAAAAAACAACCAATAAAAAAATATGCAAATCTGGAAATCCCAACCTGCACCCAAACGCACGACCGGTCGTATTGTACAACGCAAGAAACTCCATGCTCGGGCAGCATCGAAAACCAGTGAAATCGAAGACTACGAGACCGAGAGCGAACCAGGAATGAAGCTTTCAACAGCCTTCTTTGTTGTCCTTGTTCTCCACGTCATTGCCGTGGGCGGCATTTATGGCTTCAGCCAATTCAAAGAACATTCGAAAGCTAAAAGCACAGCCAAAGCAGAAGCTCTCGCCGCTACCCAAAAAGTCGAAGCAGATACCCTCGCCGCAAAAAATCCACCGGTCGTTGCCGAAAAGCCAGCAACGATCCCGAAGACCTATACAGTGGTCGCCGGCGACACATTGAAACGCATCGCATCGAAATCGAATACGGGTATTGCGAACATTGAAAAACTCAACGAACTCGCACCTGGAGCGGTTCTTCATGTGGGTCAGGTATTGACAGTGGGAAGTATGCTCAAGACAGCCGAAGCAGAAAAAAAACCAACCTCAGATAAAACAATTGCCCCCTTGATCGTCGCAAAGGCTCCACCAGCCAAAGTCACCGAGATCGTTTCAGCCAAACCCCGAGCCAAAACAGAGGCGGCTCCCGAAAAGGATACCCCATCAAAATCCAGCTACATTGTGGCAAAGGGTGACACACCGATTTCAATAGCCAAAAAACTCAAGGTCTCCCAAGAGACGCTCATGAAGGCGAATAACATTGATGATCCCCGCAAACTCAAGATCGGACAAACAATCAAAGTACCTTAATTAGCCGCTTCTCTCTAAGAAATGCAAAGAAACGCGATATATCTCCTGCTATTATCGGTGGCGGGTCTCATTGCATTAGGATTGGTGATGCTTTTCAGCACCAGTGCCTTCGCGCGTGACAGCCATGGAGACATGTACTTTTTTGTAAAGCGGCAATGCATGTGGTTATGCATCGCATCCGCAGTAGCTATCGCCTTCGCCTACTTCGATTATCATCTTTGGCAGAAATTCTGGTGGGCATTTTTTGGTTTGGCAGCCTTTCTTCTTATCCTTTGTTTCATCCCTCCGATCGGCATGCGAATCAATGGATCTTCCCGCTGGATCAATATCGGCATGACATTCCAGCCCAGCGAACTCGCCAAGGTGGCATCACTTTTCTTTCTGGCCTGGTGGTATTCACGAACCGACATCTCTTTTAAAGAATTCAGATCAGGACTCCTCTACCCGATGGGAATTCTGGCATCGCTTATGACTCTCATTCTTCTTGAGATCGACATGGGCAACACCGCGCTCATCGGCGGCACGGCCGTTACCGTTATGTTTGTTGCCGGAGCCTCGTTGCGCTGGATGGGAACACTCATTGCCGTAGGCCTAGCTGGCATGGCTTTTCTGGCTTTTAATATATCGGAACGCCACGGGCGCCTGCTGGCATTTATGGAGCCTGAAAAATACGCCCTCGGCGAAGGTCTTCAACAATGGCAAGCCCTCATCGCCTTTGGTTCCGGCGGATTCGATGGCTTGGGCCTCGGAGAAGGCCGCCAAAAAATGCTCTACCTTCCCTACGCGCACACCGACTTTATTTTTCCGATGGTGGGCGAGGAACTGGGCCTGATATTTACCACTCTTACCGTTGCTGCCTACCTTTGCATCTGTCTGTGTGGAGCACTCGTGGCCATCAATGCAAAAGACCGCTTCGGCATGCTTCTGGGATTCGGATCGGTTGTGATGATCACCCTTCAAGCGGCGGTCAATATTGGTGTCACCACTTCCCTTTTACCTAATAAAGGAATGCCCCTCCCGTTCATTAGCTACGGGGGCTCGAATCTTTGCATCTGCATGCTTCTCATCGGACTGATCGTGAATATCCACCTTCAGGGCAAACCGTTCGAATCCCTCTCTGCCCCGACACTACTTCGGCCCCACATTGAACCCCGAGCATGAGCCAACAAAACCCATTTAGAGCAGTCATCGCATGCGGCGGCACTGGCGGGCATTTATTCCCCGGCTTGGCGGTTGCAGAGACTTTGCATGAACGTGGTCATGAGGTTTTACTTTTCGTTTCGGAAAAGGAAATCGATACAACCGCTCTACGTGACCATCCCGAGTTTCGAGCGGAAAAATTGCCTTCGGTAGGATTGCCCAGCAATATCCTATCTCCTGCATTTGTGGGATTTATCCGACGCTTCTGGGAAAGCTACAGCCAGTGCAAAAAGATTTATCGTAAATTCCGACCTTCCGTGGTGCTGGGCATGGGAGGCTTCACTTCGACCGCACCAATCCTGGCTGCGCGATTAAAGGGCCTGCCTTGCTTTGTTCACGAGTCGAATGCTATCCCCGGCCGAGCAAACCGTCTCGCAGCCAAATTCGCCACCTCGGTGCTGATAGGGTTTGAAGAAAGTCGTCAGCGGTTCCCTTCTGCTCACTGCATCAATACGGGTACTCCTGTTCGACGAAACCTTGGCCACCCACTCGAAAGGGCAGAGGCAATGAAGGTGTTTGGTCTCGATCCCACACGTCAGACACTTTTAGTCACAGGCGGTAGTCAGGGTGCAAGCGGCATCAACCAACTCCTCTTTAAAAGCGCGCCGCTTCTCTCTGGGTCTGGCATCCAAATCATCCATCTAACAGGGAAAAATGATGACCGCCTTGCTGCGGCGAATTACCAACGGGACAACATTTCCCATTATGTAGCGCCGTTTCATCATCGCATGGAAGAGGCCTATTCAGCCTCGGATCTTGTTATATCACGAGCAGGAGCATCCAGTTTAAGTGAGATTTCTCAGTTCGGACTTCCTTCAATTCTTATCCCCTACCCATTTGCAACGGACGACCATCAGAAAGCCAATGCTGAGATTTACTCCCAAGCCGGAGCCGCAGAATTGGTCGCTGAAAAAGAAGCCAACCCCGAATCCTTCGCCGAGATGGTTACCAATCTCCTGAATGACAGCGCACGCCGGGAAAAAATGTCCGTAACAGCCCGAAAGATCGCCCCCAGCACCGCCGCGTCGAATGTCGCCGATGTGATGGAAAAAGCCGTAAGGGGGGCCACCAAGTGAAAGCGGAAGACCTTCGCGCTGCACTCACTTCGGGCACCCCTCTCCGAATCCACCTGATCGGCGTGGCTGGCTCGGGCATGAGCGGTATTGCCGCGCTCCTTCTCGGGCTCGGACATCATGTGAGCGGCTCCGATAAAGTAGATACGATTGAAATTGATCGCCTTCAGAAAAAAGGGCTTAGATTCCACTCCCCTCACTCCGCCGAGTGCGTGAGCGATGCTGAGATTGTCTTGTATTCATCGGCCATCAAAGCTGGCAACCCAGCATTCGACGAAGCTGTCCGTCTCGGAATTCCAATGGCCCGGAGGGCGGATTCTCTCGCTGCCATGATGGCGTCCCGCAAGGGGATCGTTGTTTGCGGCATGCATGGAAAAACCACCACTTCTGCGATGGCCGCACATGTCTTGCGCGGAGGTGGTCTTAAGCCATCCCACTACGTTGGCGCGGAAATTCCCATTCTTGGAACCAATGCCAGATGGGATTCCGAGGGGGAATACTTTGTTGCCGAAGGTGACGAGAGTGATGGCACCTTGATTAATTACCATCCCCACCACGCTATCGTTCTCAATATTGAGCCCGAGCACCTTGATTTTTACAAGGATCTCACCGCAATTGACGCTGTTTATTCCAAATTAACGTCACAGACGAGCGGGAACATTTTTTATTGTGCGGATGATGAAGGTTCGCGCCGAGTTTGCAGTAGCAATCCCCAAGCCATCTCATATGGCCAATCAGAATCCGCCCTTTACAGAATCACTGATTTAACGACGGCCCACTTCAAGTCCGAGTTCAATGTGCAGCGTCAGGGCGTCACTCTTGGAAGAATCATCCTCAATATCCCAGGCG
>Ga0209550_10001781_pt1 | contig 20677 bp, 14 predicted proteins | sample LauGreSuBDMM15SN_2_FD_187567 | JGI IMG/M metagenome (GOLD analysis project Ga0209550, IMG submission 187567) | Freshwater lake microbial communities from Lake Michigan, USA - Su13.BD.MM15.SN (SPAdes) (version 5) | ecosystem: Environmental > Aquatic > Freshwater > Lake | place: Lake Michigan... | reverse complement strand
GCTCGTAGGGAATCCCTCCCCGCAATAGAGGGCTGGATGAACGAATACCCGAGCGCCGTGCCGAGCGCTAATTTGGCATTTGGCACGACAAGAAAATGACGAAGATCTCTCTCGAGGCTCTCTCGCGATGATGTGTTTGAAGTTTCGATCTGCGATGCGCAGCTGATGGAAGGGGTGTGACGTGTCGGTCATGCGAGAGCGGAACCGAGATGAGCGGCGTGTGTGGGCTGTGGGCGAAGTGCGCCTGCGACGGTCGGTGGGGGTGATACCGGATTTTGCGGATTTGCGCGGCGCGTTACCGATTACCGTTAGCCGCGCATGTGTACAATATCATATCATAATATCATAATATCATCGCGCTCGCGGTCTTGAACACGGTGCTTGCACGAGCTTGCGGTCCGATGACGCGATCCGCGCCGGGGAGCGGGGATCGGAGCGTCGGGCGCCGGCTCGGCCCCTAATCGAGTGGGCGCCCGACGCCCGTACCCCACCGTAACGGGACGTCACTATGTGTGCGGCCGTTAGGTACGTCTGCCCCGCGCCCGGGCGAGCCTCTCCGCAGCGCCGAGAGTGGAGAGACGAGACGATCGTCCGAGCGCAGAAGGCGCCGCAACCGGACCGCTCCGAGTCGCAGTCCGGGCGCCGCCACCAAGAGTTCACGTGTGTTCGAAGCCCCCCGGGGGGGTCGCCATGCTCATCGGTCGATGTGGTCGATGTCCACGCTGCGCGTGGACTTCCGGTGCGGCGCGGCCATCGCTGCGTGCGTTTCCTCCAAGCCAACCTCTGTCAGATCGAGCCGCGCGGCGGCGGCGCCGAGGAGCGATGCCACAAACGAGCCTCGGTCTGGGACGCCAGCGGCGGCGAGCCCGCGTATGAAGTCGGCGTGTGGCCGATTGGCGCGGTACTCGGGGCGCTTCGCGGGCATGCGCAGCAGCGCCATGCGCGCGGGCGAATAATCCCACAGCAGAGACGTGTGATGGAGCCAGCGATTGCCGGAGATGGACTGCGCATTGCCACCAAACTTACGGTCGCCGACGCAATAGTCGTTTGCGTGCGTGGCAAAGCCGCTCCTGCGAGCGCACGAGAGAGTCGACCAGCGAACGAGCCCAAAGGGTCAGCGAACAACTCCACTGCCCTCTCCCAGGCCGACCGCTGCTGCGTTGCATCTGGGCAGGCTTCGTACACGCCGCACGATTCAAAGGCATCGGCATAGACGGCGCTCGTCCAACGAAGGATGGGCTCCGGATACGGTGCGACCGCAGGGAGTGCGCCCTCCGCCACGAGGAACGTCACGAAGATCGTGTTCGCGTCGACAATGACCGTACCTCCGCCTGAGAAACGTCGGCAGAGAGGCACTCTGGCAGCACGCGCCCTGTCAAGATCGACGAGCTCAGCCGCTTTTCCGGAAATGCCCAAGACGATGGCACTGGCGGATTCCACTGGCATAACCTCGCCCGTCAGCGTATTGACGCAACACGCCTCAGCACCAGGGCTGACGTCGTCCCACTCGTTTGTGATCAGCCAGCTCCGGCTGTCCGCACGGAAAAGCGCCTCTTCGAGGCGAAGAGCGCTCAGGATCGGGACGTTTCGCAGTCGCAGCAGATTCGCGGGCGGCCCTGCGCTGGTAGCCAACAGTCGGACGTGCGCGGCGCGCAATCGACGCTGTTCACTGCGAAACCTCATGAGGCTCCAGCTGGACGCCATTGCAAACAAGGGGTGTGAGCTGTGAACGAGGATGGCTGTGATAAGGGGGTCCAGGGGTCCCCGTGCTAGTGGTAACCGCATCCGATGTTCGCCTATCCGGTGTCTTGTGGGTTTCGGTTTGCCAAAAGCTGTGAACCGATCCAATGTCACGTGCTTGCTCCAGTTGCACGCTCATCTGCGAGGACGACCGTGCAACGGCTTGCGCTTTGTGCGAGACGCCATTGCCAGCACTGCCAGCACTGCCAGCACTGCCAGGAGCTGCAAGCCGCAAGCGACCGCGCGGCGACGACAGCGATGTCGTGGACCTCACTGCTTCCGATGAGCCGTCCGACGAGCCCGTGGAGGCGGTGGCTACGGCGCCCGCGGCCGCTGGACACCTCATCATATATCACAAGGAGTGTCCGATTTGTATGGAGCCCCTTGGCACCAACGGCGGCGTGCAGGCATTGACGTGCATGGACACATTTTGCAGGCAATGCATCGCGACGCACATCCAGCAGAAAGTCATGTATGGTGACGACGTAACTTGCCCGCTGTGCAAGCAGCAGATACCGCTTGCAGTCCAGGAGGCATGCGGACCCGGCAAGCAGCTTGCCGACAGCGATGAGAGCGACGATGGTGAGAGCGACGAGGGCGAGGGTGAGGGCGAGGAGGGAAGCGGGGAGGAGGAAGGCGAGGATGAAGGCGAGGAGGAGGACGGGTTAGGACAGGATCTTGGCGAAGAGGACGATGGCGACGAGAATGATGGCGACGAGGAGGGCGACGAGGACGATGGCGAAGAGAGCGACGAAGATGACGTCGGCAGCAACGATGTCATCTTCCATCATGACGGAATTAGTAATGACATGCTGCAACGACTCTTTGGAGCGTGAGATCCATGAGTGATATCTATGCCATTCCTGAATTACGTGAGGCCCTACCTGCTGGTGCGGTGCCGCGGCACGCCCTGTTTCAGCTGTCCTCAGAAAGCAAACGTCAAGTGCGTGTTCGATGTGGCCGCGTGTCGGCAGCGATGCGGGGCCGGCGTACGTGCCCGTCGGGTCGCCGGACGGGATGTGGGGTCTGGTCGGCTCTTGAACGTTGAACCCACCACGCGTGCTAAATAATCCGTACCGTGGGTCGGAATCTTCACAGGCACATTTTCCACGCCAGCCGGCCGGAGCCCGGCGCCGGCTGGGCCCGGGAGCGGCGAGCGCGCGGGACCGGGGCCGGCGCACGCTGCAGTCTGCACACACAGCGTCCGGTCCGTGTCGCGCCCGTCGCACGGGCTTTACGTATTATAACCGTCGTATAGGTATACGCGTACCCCTGGTACCACCGCAACCGCGGCTGGGCGCGATCTCTCACAGCACGCAGCCCAGCCTCAGTGCACCGGGACCGGACTGCACGAATCGTGCTCGCGCGCTCTTACGCATGCCATCACACGACACAGTCACCATGCAGAGCGCCTTGAGCGGTGGCGCCCGCCAAGCCGCCATGCTATCTCTTTACTCAAACTCCATGGCCGTTGGCCTGAGCCATCGGGCGCTCCGCCTTGACGCCGTCCGTGACCGCGCGCGCGAAGAAGCTCGTCTCATTTCGCAGCCGTCGCTGCTCCGCCTTCTGACGTCGCTGCTCGTCGGCGGCACGCTCCGCCTCGAGCTGCTGCTCGGCGAGGGCCTCGGCTTGTCGACGCTGCTCCTCGAGCCTCTCCGCCTTGCGCTCTCGCAGCCGCTGCTGTGCGGCCGCGCCCGCGACGGCGGCGTGCGCCTTGCGCGCTTCCGCCTCCATCTCCCGTGCGGCGATCGCCTCGGCAGCATCACGCTCGGCAGCCTCACGCTCGCTTCGGAGCTTCGCGGCGGCCTCGCGCGCGCGTTCACGCTTCTGCTCCTCGATCTTCTCCGGGTGGATCATCAGGCCGGCCACGCGCTTCGAGCGCTGCGCCGCGCGCTTGGCCGCCTCGAGCTTCTTCTGCTCCTGTGCCGCCTGCGCGCGGGCCATCCGGTCGAGCCGATTCTCTTCAAAGTCCTTCTGCGTCTTCGGGCGCGCCGAGCCGTTGGAGGAGACGGAGCGCGAGCTGAACTGGCTTCCGCTCGCTGACGAGCGCCCACTCGCCATTGGGGAGGCGGTGCGCGCGGAGGAGCGCGCGGAGGAGCGCGCGGAGGGCGTCATGGAGCGCTGCGAGCCGCTCGTACTCGTGCGAGCCGAGCTCAGCACGTCGCGTGCCATGTTCAGCGAAGGCACGGGCGAGGGCACGCGGCTCACCGGGCACGAGGCACTCGCGCCCGTCACGGCGCCAGTCGGCGTCTCAACCGAGGGGTTCGGCTTCGCGGGGGTCGGACCGCCGGCGGCCACAGGCGGGCGCGGCGAGCCAGCGCGCGGTCCGAAGGCTCCTCTGGGCCGATCAGCCCCATTGGGTGTGCCGGGGCCGAGGACGGCGGGCGTGCCGTACATCGGGCGGCACGGCTTGCCCACGGCGAGTGGCTTCTTGCTGGGTGTGAAGGTAGCGGGTGTGAAGTTCGCGGGCATCGGTGGCGCCTTCATGACCTTGTTCCAGCCGGGGGGGGGAGGGCCTTTGCCCATCCACTTCTTCACCTTGGGCTCGGGCGCGAGCAAGGTGGCGACGCCCATACCCTCGCGCGCTCGCCTGGCGGCAAGCCGGCGCGCGGCCTCAACGGCTGCCGCTTCCACAGGGTCCGCTTCCACAGGGTCCTCGTCACCGGCCGCGCCGTGCCGAGCGCTCATCGTCGAGTGGCCGGCGGCGCTGGGCGAGCGCCTGACCGCTCGGTAGCTGTCGAGCTGCTCGTCGCGTGAGAGCTTTGCCGGGGGCGAGGCGCCGCCGTGGGCGCGGTGCGAGTCCGGCCGGTAGAGCTCATCACGGCGTTGCTGCTCATCGACCAGCTCATAGAGCCAGGCGACCTCGGGCGCGACCGCCGCGAGTGCGTCGGCCGCGCGTGCAAACGGGATGGACGCCAGCAGCTCGAGCAGGCAGCTGGTCTTCTCGCGCCCCTTTGCAATCTGGAGAGCATCCGAGATCGCGAGCCGCTCCTGCTGGCGCATCACCAGCACGTGCGGCGCGTCCTTGGCGCCCGCGCCGAGCTTGTCCATCTCGTGGTTGAGCGCGAGCTTGAGCTGAGCCTGCTCACTGGTGCGGAGGCTCGCGAGCTCACCCAGCTTCCGGTGGAACGTCTCGACGCGCGTCCGGGTGCTGCGCAGCTTCGATGCCGCAGCGACCTTGGTCGGATCGTGCATCAAGGCGCGGGCCCGCCGGCGCGCCGCCAGACCGCGCGCGCCCGCCTGCAGCGCCGTGGCCGCCTCGAGGTGCCGCCGGTACGACGCGCGCGCGAGCAGCCCGCGCGCGGCTGCCTGGAGCCTCGGCATGCGCTCGAGCATGATGGCGACGCGTCGGCGCGCCAGGTGGCCCCGAATGTACCGCTGCTGCAACACGGCGATGTTGAAACACCATCGCAGCCGCGAGCGCACACGCCAGCCGCGCACGAGCGCCTGGAGCGGCGGCGCGTGCACGTGCAGCTCCGCCTGCCGCTCCATTCGTGTGCGTTCGCGCCTCCCGAGCCGCCGGCGCACCGCCGCCTGCAGCACGACCGCGCACTCATTCAGACGCTTGGCGCGACGGTTGGAGCGGTTCACCATCCGCTCATGCGTGCGCTGCTTGGCGCGTTGCTCCGGGTTCACGTACTTCATCGCCGACTCGGTCTGCGAGTCGCGCCCGGTGGTCGACGCGAACGCGGCGGACGCGCGGCCGGTGGACGAGAGCTGCTGCGAAATCTGCGAGCGTGCGAGTGACTTTTGCTCCGCCAGCTTCTGACGAGACTTGACGGCACCGAGGGTGATCCGCTGCTCGCGCTGCCGGAGCTTCTCCTCGACCTTCTCGGCCTGATCCCACGCCATCTCCATCGCCTCGTGCCACGACCAGTCCTGCACGGCGAGCCGTTGGCGCTCCGCCTCCGCCTTGCGCCGTACCTTCTCTTCCGCGTCGAGTCGAGCCTTCTCAGCTGCCCGCGCCTCCTCGTACGCCTGGCGCACCTCGCGCTCGAGCGCCGCGAGCCGCCGGTCTTCCTCGAGCTGCCACGCGGCGCGCTCTGCCGCCACGCGCTCCGCCTCGCGCTCCGCCTCCTGCAGCGCCTTGGCACGGTTGGCCGCGGTCATCGCCGCCATCGCCACCTTGGCCGCCTCGGCCTCGGCGTCGTAGTTGGCCATCGCGGCCTCGTGCGCGGCTCGGCGCGACTCCCATTCTCGCTGCTCCGCCTCCTGCTTCTGGCGCACGCGCTCGACCGCGCGCCGGCCCGCCTCGACCGCCGCGGCCTCGCTGCGCTCCTCGGCCTCCTTGCACCTCTGCTCCTCGCGCATCGCGACGAGCTCTGCTGCGCGTTCGGCGATGCGCTCCTCGCGCTCCATCTCGGCCTTCCGCTGGCGGATGCGCGCAGCCGCGGCCGCCGCGTCGCTCTCCGCGGCCGCCGCCGCGTTGCCCTCGCCCTCCTCGCCCTCCTCGCCCTCCTCGCCTTCCTCGCCCTCCTCGCCCTCCTCGTCTTCTTCGGTCACGCTCTGCAGCCGCTGCTTACGCTGTTCGTGCCGCGTGCGCATCTTGGCAGCGCCCTCGGCCTTGTCCATCTCCTCCTCGGCCTGGCGCCAGGCCCACTCCTCGGCCGCGCGCGCGGCCATGTACGCCGCGTGCAGCTCCTTCTGCTCCTTCTCGACCACGCGCTCGCGCGCGTCGCGTGCCGCCTTCTCGACGACGAGGCGCTCCGCCTCCACGGCCATGAGCCGCGCCGCCTCGGCCGCCTGCCACTCCGGGTCGGCCTCGCGCAGCTCCTGCTGGTACTCCTCCCAGGCGCGCTTGCGCTCCTCGCGCTCTTGCGCCTCGCGCAGGGCGCGCTGCTTCTCGCGCGGGTCCGTGGGCAACCATGACGAGCGCCCGCTCGTGCCAGATGCGAAGGCGGCAGAGCGATTCTCGCTCGCCTTCGCCGCGGCCGCCATCATGGTGCCGTGGTCCTGCGAGTAGGATGCGTACGCATCGGTCGTCGTCTTCTGCTGATCGGTCGGCTTGAAGCGCTGATCCTTGGACTTGAAGCCCGCCGCGGTGCCACGGTCGAGCTCGACCCGCTTCGGATTGTAGTCCATCACACCAGGCAGCGACGCCGCGTCCCTGTGCACCAGGCTGCGTTCAAACTCGGTGCCACCTTTGAAGGCGGCCGAAGGCCCCATGATGCGCGAGGCCGACCCCTCTACCAGGCCGACCACCTCGTAGGCGCCCGGGCCGGGTGTGCACTCCAACTCGGCGGCAAACGCGAGTCGCGAGCTGAGGCGGTTCGGCGTAGTCGTGGACGCCATCGAGGATGAGGCGATCGAGGAGCCCCCGTATGAGGCGCCCAGCTTGCGCCCGCTCGAAGGGCGAAACGCCGCGCGGTCGAAGAGGGTCGTCATCCACGGACGTGGACGAAAAAACAAAAGGGTGCGTTGAGTCTGCCGCTCGGGTTTTCATGGGGGCAAAAAATCATGTCCCTTGATCAACGAGGAGATGGGACGAGGTCGGACCTTGCGGAACACTTTTTCGCATCATTTGTGTTTGACGTGACCTGGACTTGTCTTGTGTTTCCACGAGCGGCAGCGCGGCATTGACGGAGCGCTGTCAAGGCGTCCACGCCCAGCGACGCGTTGGTGGCGGCGGCGTGCTCGCTTGCTCGAGTGGTCGGTCGGTGCGATGCCACGCAAGCCGCCTCCGACCAAGCTGCAGCTCACCTCTGCTCAGCTCGGCCTCGAGAAGGAGCCCTCCTTCACGCACGACCTGGACGGCTCCTTCGTCTCCGAGGACGGTCTCGTGATCTCGTCGCGCGGCATCGTGCAGACGCCGTCCTCGTGCTCGTCGACGTCGTCCTCGACGCCCGGTTCGCGCTCGTTTGCCACCACGGGCATCACGGTATCGGGCCTCGACGAGCTCGAGCCGCTCCACCAGCTCGGCGCGGGCGTCTCGGGGCAGGTGCGCTTGGCTCGCCACCGGCCAACCGGGCGCCTGATCGCGCTCAAGATCATCAACGTGGTCGCGGAGCACGAGAAGCGCAAGCAGATCATCAACGAGCTGAGCGTGCTCTGCAAGCTGCAGCACCCGCAGCTCGTGCCGCTCTACGATGCCTTCTACGCCGAGGGCTACGTGTACATGGCGCTCCGGTACATGGATGGTGGCTCGCTCGAGCGGCTGCTCGCGTCGTACCAGGCGCTGGCGGGCGCGGCGGGCGTCGGCGCGCCCGGGCTGCCCGAGCACGTGCTGCGCGGCGTCGTCACGCAGGTCACCTGCGGGCTGCAGCACTTGCATGCATGTCGGCTCGTGCACCGCGACCTGAAGCCCGCGAATATTCTGATCGACTCGACGGGCGCGGCGGCGGTGGCGGACTTCGGCATGTCCAAGGAGCTTGAGGAGTCGCGCGCGATGGCGCGCTCGTTCGTGGGCACCGCCGCGTACATGGCGCCCGAGCGCATCCAAGGCGCCGACCATTCGGCGCCGTCGGACGTGTGGTCGTTGGGCATCATCTGCGTCGAGTGCGCACAGGGATACCATCCATACCGGCACGTGATCTCGCACTGGGACCTCGTCGTCGAGATCTCGAACAGCGCGGCCACGCCGCGCCTGCCTCCCTCGAGCTTCACCGCTTCCCTGTGCGACTTTAGCGCCGCGTGCGCCGCGCCCGCGGTCGCGCAGCGCGCCACTTGTGACCAGCTGCTGGTGCACCCCTTCATCGTGGGCGGCGGCGACGGCGGCGGAGGCGGCATGGAGCAGCAGCACGCGAGCTTCCTCGCGGCGGCGGCGGGCATGGAGCTTGGCCAGTGGATAGCGAGCACCTTTGGCATGCAGAGGCCTCCGCCGGCGACGGGCGAGGAGGCCGCGCGCCAGACGCAGCGCGAGCTCGAGGAGCTGCGGCGGCTCGAGGCCGAGACGCTCCGGCTCCGTGGGACGTAGGGCGGGGACGTCGCACGATGAAGGCGATGGCGATAAGTGATGACCCAGACTTGCACCTAGAGTCACTGGCATGCAAACAATCTCCTTGTGTCGAAATTAATCGCGACGACACGTACGCACAAGTGTTCCTACTAGTAAGCAAGCGCAACCGAAATCCTTGAGTGCTTGCTTGCTTGAGTCACGGGTCGACTTGTTACATGTAGAAAGAAACCAAACCGAGTCACTGGCTCGGCCCGTCGCTAGACCGAAGAACCTTGAGGACTTTTTCTTTCTTCGTCACGTGATGAAACAACGTTTTTTCCTCGCGTGCAGGAAAGAGGCCACCCTCTTTGCTGGCCTTGGGACCTGCATCGCCCGTCCGCCAGGTGAGCGAACGCGAGCCTCAATCGAACCGCAGCTTGTGCGGATGGCAGCTCGGTAGTCGTGGCTCGGGGTTGGCCGCGCGTATGGCCAGGGGACGTTGGCCAGATGCCGGCAAGGCCAGGCCGAAACTTGCCCGTGAGGTGTGACAGGCGATGGCTGGCTCAGAAAGACGCCCGATAATGGCGCGCGTCTGGCGGTGGCCGATGATGTCTGTACGCATGTGCGTAAAAATGTCATTCGACGTGGACAATCTGGCCTCGATGTCGCCAAAAGTCCTCTCTGGCGGTTTGTGGGCGCCTCGCCGTCGCTGGCATGGGGGAGGCTGCAAGGGTCGGCCAGCATCAGATCGGCTCTGCTGCCTGACTACGGCAGTGCTCTCGCACCGGCCTTACTAGGCGGGATCATCGGTCCTGAGCGTCGCGGGATGCGCGCTTTATGTTCCGCTGACATCCCTTGTCCCCCGGTTCCACGTGCGCAGACCGTGTTTGCGATGCCTGCAGCCCATGGCGCCGTTTCGTCGCTTTCGCTTGGCCAATCGGTGCCCCTTTCGGTGAGCACCAGCCCACGGCGCACTCGCCGCAGTCGCCGCGGTCTTAGTGGCCCGCTTGACGCGCTGATCCGCCGCGCCGGCGCGTCGTGAAACGAGATGGGACCGATGACGCGCTGACGCGTGCCCCTTACCTCCTCGGTTGCTCGCTCGCTCCCCCCAGGACAAGAAGAGGCAGCCGTCACTGACTGCTCTCGCGGCCGCGCCCACCACCATGACCATGGACCTCGAGCGTGGCGAATCCACCGAGCCGCTCTCGCCGCCCTCGTCAAGTAACGTGCAGCCTGCATCGCCGGCCAATGGCGCCGAAGGTTCGAATGACGAAGCCGAAGGTTCGTCGCAGCCAAGCCCCGTGGACGACGCGTCCGACGAGGATGACACGTCGCGGCGGCACGACTCGGCGGCGCACGAGGAGCCGGCCGAGCCGCCGGTCGAGCTGCCACCGCCCGCATCGTTCGCGCGCATCGGCCTAAAAGGGCAGGGCCTCTCAGAGGCCGATGAGGTGACGCGTGCCAACGCCGAGGTGCGCGCCGCCATCGACGCGCTGCGGGGCCTGCTCGATGGCTATCCGATGCTCGACGTGCGCGTCGCCGAGACGGAGGCAGAGGTGCTCGAGGCACTCAAGCTCTATCGGGATATGAACCACCTGTCGCTCACCGGCGTCACGTGCGAGCAGGTGGTCGATCATGTGCAGTCGCACACGATCAACCTGTACTATCGACCCGAGCCCAACGAGCCCGAGATCACGGTGACGGCGGCCACGTTCACGATGCGCCAGAGCACGATGATGCTCAGGCTGCTCGCGACGCACCCGCGGATGACACGCAAGGGATTCGGACGCGTGACCGTGCATTTCCTCAAGGAGCTCTGCCGCGCGCTGCACAAGAACGACATCCTCGTGTACACTTACCCCTCGTCGGCGCCCTTTTACAAGGCGCTGCACTTCCGCCACACGCACCTCGAGCTCTCCCATGCCGCCAAGCCCTCCGTTGCCGCGGCGGGCGAGGACGCCGCCGCGCGCGAAGCAGCGCGTGACGCGCGCCGCGTTTTCTCCGCCAAGGAGAACGAGATGATCTTCATCGTGCAGCCCACGATGCAGCAAGTCATCGCGCGCGCCTGTGCCGCCAGCGGCAGCGCCGTCGCGCATCCGTACGCGTGCACGCGCCGCCGCGCGGGCGCCAGCGCAGCCGAGGATGCCGCGGAAGAGGACCGCCAGCGCATGCCCGCCGTGCCGGCGCCCGTGCCGGCGCCAGTGCCGGCCGCCGCGCCGCCCCCACCCGCCAACAACTCGGCCGCCGCCAACCGATCGCGCCGGCCAGCAGCAGGCACCAAGGGCGGCGCCAAGAGCAGGCAGCAGCCGGAGCCGCCCCCTCCTGTCGAGATCAAGGTGTCCGCGCGTGCCACCGGCAAGCGCGGCGCCGGCAGCAGCAGCAGCAGCAGCAGCAGCAAGCGAGCGGACGCGCCGGCTGCGCCCGAGGCGCCGGTAGCGTGGAGTGCTCCAGTTCCACGCCCAGTGAATTTGGAGGCGAAGCGCGAGGAGTGGCGAGCGGCCGTGTCGCCTCTCTTCGTGCCGGCGTCGGAGAGCGCCGACGCCGGCAGCAGCAGCAGCAGCACCGCAGAGCTGGGCGCGCCGCCCGCGAGCGCCGCGGCGCAGGCTGCCAAGGCCATCCTCGCCACCATGGCGGCGGAGGCGAGTGGCTCTGGGCCCGCTTCCGGTACTGACGACGCGGCGGAGGCCAGCGACGTGTCGCCGCGGAAGCGGCAGCGCGTACCGCCCAAGTCCAAGGAAGTTTATCAGGTCGAGAAGATCTTGGACGTGCGTCGGGGAAAGGGCAAGGATGTCCAGTACCTGATCAAATGGAAGGGCTGGGCGAGCAAGCACAACACGTGGGAGCCCGTCGAACACCTGCATCAGGCCCTGATCGACGACTTCGAGGCAGCGCAGGCGCAGGCGTGAGCGCGTTCACCAGCCGGCGCGTGCGCGGCGGCGCGAAGTCGTGCGCGCCGACCGGGAGGCAGCCCCCTTGCTGAGGGAGGCAGCCCCCTTGCTGCCGCCGGCCGCCGGCCGCGGTCTGCCTCTGCTCGCGCTCTGTGTCTCTCCGCAGGCGCCCCGGCCAGAGCTGCTGCGCCCCCCCCGCCCCGGCCAGAGCTGGTGCGGCCCCGCGTCCTTGCATATCGATGGGTTCTACGGGCGTGAGAGGAGGCGCGCGCCTCACCTGCGAGCCGTGAACTGCGTGAATGAGCTCGTGCGGTGCGTGAGCCGCGAGCGTGAGCGGCGTGAGTGAGCCGCGCTACGCGCGCGCTTGTCTAATACAAAAAAGTGGAGATGAACGTGCGTGTCTGAGTCTGTGGATGTGTCGTGTCTGTGCAGTGCGTCTGTGCATGAGTCTTGAGGATTGACTCATGAGTGATCGTTTAGGTGCTAGAATACGTTTTTCGTTAACGCACCGCTAAGAAACCGGCGCTAACACCGCGCTGCTTCGGCCTTCGCGGGGACGCGGGCACGTCGCCACGTCCGCCGCCAACCGTCCAACCCGGCACCACGTCGCATCCGTGCCGGACGAAAACGTGGCGTCTCAACCGCTATCACGCGACGCGTCAAACTCCACAGTGAGATCTCGGGGGTGACGCGTGCTCGTATGCGCGGTGATATGTGCGAAGCTAGTATGCGCGGCCCATGAGGACGGTGGGCGTGCAGCATGCCAGCATCGCGCCGGAGCGGCCAGAGAGACGCGCGCGCCCACAGCCTCGTCAGCCTCGTCAGCCTCGTCAGCCTCGTCAGTCCTCCTCGCACGGTTCCGCCTCGCACGCCGCACGAGCCTCCTCGCACAGCTCGAGCAGCTGTGGAATCCATTCGCGCTCGTCCGACGGGCACGCGTCGCTCTGCGCGAACTCGCAGGCCGCTGTCGCCTCTGCCAGGGCCTGGGCGGGCTCTCCGGCCTGCAAGGCGGCGACACATGTGAGGTACCACACCTCGAGGGCCTCATCGCGCTCGAGCCGGAGCGAGAGCATCAGCTCGAGCGCCTCGCCAGCCAAGCTGATGGCGCCCTCGCCCTCGCCGCCCTCGCCCTCGCCGCCCTCGCCCTCGCCCTCGTCGTCGCTCCCATCTTGGCCGCCGCCGCCGCCACCGCCGCCACCGCCGCCGCCGCCGCCGCCGCTGCCGGCGGCGCCTCTGCTGGCTCCGTCGCCGTCGCCGTCGCCAAGCGCCTCGCCAACCTCCATGAGCAGCTTGGCGCAGCTCAGGCGAACGTCGAATGGAGGAAGAGCGTCCTCATCACTGTTCGCGATGATGTCCAGCGCGGCGAGCAGCAGCGGCCGAGACTCTACCGGCCGCTGCTGCGAGAGGCGGACCGAGGCGAGGGTCACGTAGGGCTCGAGGAGCGTCTGGTGCGCGAGCGGACGTACGAGCTCCACAGCCTCGCTCGCGGCGGCATCGCATCGCTCCTCCGCCTCGGGCTCGTCACATGCGTCTGTCAAGAAGACCTCTGCGACCGAGCAGAGGGCCGTGGCGAGCTCGTGCGTCGCCCGGAGCCACGCATCGCTCGGCTCGCTGTCGGAGCTGGAGGATGAGCACGCTTCGCGCTGCTTGCGCAGCATCGCGATCCCACGCTCGAGCCACGCAAGGGCGCCTGCGCCCTCCGAGAGCTGGCCGAGGTTCATGAATCGGTCGGCGCCGCCGTCCGGCTGCAGCTCGATGCTGCGCTTGAGTGCGTGCATGGCCTGTTCTCGGTCGCCAACTTGCATGTAAGCATCCGCGAGACCATCAACCGCCGCGAGGCACTGCGGCGAGCTCGCGAGAATCTGCAGGTACACGGTGATGGCAGCCTCCATGTCGAGAGTATCGACGTGCGCTTGCGCCGCGGCAAGGAGCGAGGCGAGCATCTCATCCGAAGGCACCGCGTTCCGCGCCGAAATCGGCTGCGGTGCCTCCACCGCGGCGATGGCTGCCTCCCCGCGACGCCGCGCCTTGGCCGCCTTCTTGGATGACATAGGATACGTCGCAAAACAATTCCTCAGCTAAAGTGAAACCGTAAAGGGTGACCCTACGACCACACCGACGCCGGCCCATTCAACTTACCCGCGGTGACGCGCGCTCCGCAGAGCAGGAAGGAAAAAGAGCCGGAGCCACGTGTCGAGCGTGTTGCCAAACGGCCCGTCGCGCAGCTCGCGCGGACACTTTTGGTCGCAGATGCGGCAGACGATCTCGCAGTACTCGTCAAAGTCGAGCTCCGCCGCACCCTTGCTCTTGCTCCGGCCCTTGCCGTTACCCTTGCCGTGTCCGCCCGGCTTGGCCATGTAGATCTCATCCTCAGCATTGATCATCACGAAGAGTCGGGTCACCTCACGTGCCGTGCAGCGCTCATCGAGCACTCGAGCCTCTTTGAGGGCCAGAAGGAGCTCCTCGAGGCTCATCCCGTCGTCTGCGCACCCGTGCACCTTGTCCGCCGCCGCCCATCGCGTGAATTGATGATGCAACGGCTCGCGATGCTTCGCGAGCGCGGCGCGCACCTGCCGGCCGCGAATCTCGTCGCGGAGATCATCCTCCAGATCGAAGCTCGCGTGCGGCTTCACGCACTCCTCCATGAGCAGCTCAAAGCTCGACGCCATCGAGCGCGCCGCGCTCGCCGCCGCCGTTGAGCTCGCCGCCCGCTGCTCAGCGCGCAGCAGCCCCAGTCGTACCAAGGCATGCACAAACTCATCCTGGCCCATCCGGTTCGGATCCTTACGACCGTTGACGACTTCGGTCTCGGTCTCATATTCACCGGCGCCGTGGTGGACGTTCACACGGTTGGCGCGTGTGAAGATCAGGTCGACGTCCACCTTGGAGCTGGGGACGGGCTTGAGTACGTGGCAGTCCTCCACGAACTTACGGAACTGTGTGAGCGAGATATCCTTCGGCGCCGCCTCGATGTTCCCCAGCATCACATACAGGCGGTACGCGAGGCGCACAGGGGCGAGGTTCGTCATCCAGACACGCACGAGCGCGTGCCAATCGTGCTCCTCGCTCGTGCCGTACCGTCTTTCGAGCCCGCCCGACAGGTCGCTCATGTTCGCGCGCAGCTCGAGCCACGCATCGGGTACGAAGGTGTCCAACTGCCGCACCTTTCGCGGCGCCCGAAGAGTGCATGCGCGGGTGGGCAAGCACCACTCAGCGCGGCCGCAATCGTTGCGCGCGGCGACACGGATGGCGTACTCGGTGTCGGCTTCGAGACCGCTCACGACGGCGCTCAGCGTCGGCACACCTCCGACCTCCAGTGCCGGGCCGCCGCTGTCGCCGCCGCCGCCCTCTGCGTCGCAGGCGGGCTTCTGTTGAGGAGGGCCCGCATACGCAGGTGTGAACACGAGAGTGGAGTCCGGGCGGAGCGGATCGATGGGCGCGACCTCCACTTCGTACTGAAAGATCTCTTCGCCCCCAGGGTCGCTCGGCGCGGTCCAGCATACGTCGAGGCTCGAATGAGGCGCGTGCGGCGCGGCGGTAACGGCCGGAGGCTCACATGCACCAGGCGGCCTCCCTCGGGGCAGCCTGTCTGGGCTGTGGAGCGACGCCTCTTGCTTGCGCTCGCGCCCTGGAAAGTACTGGCGGGCGCGTCGGATCAGATCGAGCGACCCGTCGAACATGATGGCCGCGTTCGCGTCCCGAGGTGCGAGGGCGAGGGAGCAGCAGAAGGTCGTCCCTGCCTCGGTGATCATGTGCTGCTCTCCTGAGGCGACCATGGCTTGACCCAAACGGTACAAGGGGCGGGACGACGCCGGCTGGATGCTGGCAGCCCGCTGCGCATCCGTGAGCGCATGGCTTACCTTTTGCTGCTTGAGCCGCGCGAGCGATCGATAGCATAGAAGCTCCGCGTTTTCGTCGACCACGCCCATCGCTGTAGTGAGATGGTCTTCCACCTCGAGCCACTCGCCACGGCGTGCGGCGGCGTCGGCCTTGCGGCGCTCTCGCTGCGCTAGCTGCTTCGCTTCGTCCATGCTCTGGGCAGCGTCAGCTTTTCCATCGGCACCCACGGCTGCACGAGCCGCCTGAAGGGAGGTGCGCAGTGAGCCACCCGCACCTCCCTTGCCACCTAGTGCTCGCCATCCAGGCCGTGGCTGCGGCGGTGGTGGGGATGGAGGCGGAGGCCCTGGATCACGCGCCGAGAGGGCCGGGGCCAGGCCTCGGGCATCAAACGGCGGCGCGGAACCCCGAGCGCTCACGCTCCCTCCGAACGGGCGCCGCTCAGGGCTCGGCCTTCGCTCTGGGCTGCTGCAGGGCCGCCCAAAGATTGGAGAAAGCGAAACAGCGGTGATGCCACGACGATGTAGTGGGGATCGACTTGGAGACGAGCCCAGTCGAACGAATATGGCGCGTGATGGCGACCGATGGGGAGACGAGCTCGGACGAGTTAGCATTCAGGAGCCGCTTCGTTACCTCCAATTCAAGAAACCCAAGCACACTGAGTAACTCAAAATAAACCATCGGGACTCCCGATGGGTGCACTGTTTACGTGTTGTGTGATTCATGATGAACACTTTCAGCGCAATTTGCGTCGGAGCTCGTCGCGCACGACGTGTGCGTGAAATAATATGCGCGTCGACACCCGCAGCGGCCCGACCTTCCTCGCCGCTCTATTTGGAATCGCTATCGATCAATCGCCATGGCAGTACATGCTGACGATGAAGAAGCAGGGCTACAGTGGCGTCGCAAAAGTTCCGCTCGGACCTTTTGGAGGCGACTTCTACTTTTTGCTCGATGCCTCGACGGTGAAGAACGTGTGCGTTGATCAGGCCGAGGCGAGCTTTCCGCGACGCTACAGCGTGCCACTCTTCCCACGCCTTGGCCTCGACCGTGGCATCGTCTACGAGCAGGGTGAGCGGCACAAGCGGCAGAAGAAAATGTGCATCCCGTCGTTCGAGCGGACCAATTCCATGGAGAGCTTCCTCGAAGCCGTGCGTGGCGAGACGGACGCGCTGTGCGACACGCTTACGGCGCGCGCGCGCGCCACTCCCGATGGGCGGCTGAGACTAGACCTCTATTGTGAGGCACGCAAGCTCACCCTCCGAGTCGTGCTCGCCGTCACCTTTGGCCTTGGCTCAGAGGCAGCTCGGGGCTTTGAGAAGGCTGAGGAGCTCTCCGAGGTGATCGGAGCGTACCTCGAGGCGATCGTGGCGACTGCGAATGAGATCCCGCCGCTGTACGACGTTGCTCCGTGGGCGTCGCTCAACTACCGCAGGGTCACAGAGGAGCTCTTGCCACGTCTTCGTGAGCTCGTGGCGGAGGTGATCAACGAGCGACGGCGTGTCGAGGAGGCCGCAGGTCAGTCGGCCGTAGGTGAGAGTGAAAGCGAGATTGGAGGCGAGATCAAGTCCAGTGATCTGCTCTCTGTTCTGGTGCGCGAGCCGTCCCTGACCGACGACGACATCCAATCCATCCTCTTTGACCTCATCATCGCTGGCTCGGATACGACCGCCTCCACGCTAACCGCAGCGATCTTCCTGCTGCACGAACCTCGTCATTCCGAGGCGCTCGCCGCGGCGCGAGAGGAGGCGAAACGGGTGGACCTCTCGCGGCTCACTCTGGACGAGGTGCGCGCCAAGCTGCCGTACGCGACTGCCATCTCACGAGAGGTCCTCCGCCTCTACCCGCCCGTGCCATTTGTCGGCCGCACGTCGATTACGGACGCTGTGGTAGAAGGCGAGCAGGTGCCTCGAGGGGCGACGCTCTGTTGGTCCCCGTACTTCCTCGGGCGTGACCCGGGCAGCTGGGGGGTGGATGCGGACGCGTTCGATCCGCAGCGCTGGCTGAACGACCCGACCACTGGCGGGGCTCCGTCCACCTTTTGCTGGCTCCCCTTTGGCGCGGGCCCGCGCGGCTGCCTCGGCACGCGGCTGGGTCTGACAGAGGCTGTGATAGGCACCGCCCTATTGTTGCAGCGCTTCGATTGGCAGTTTGAGCGTTCGGAGCTCAAGTACAAGTACGATCTGACCCTCAATTTGGAGGGCTCCACGAGGTGCTTCGTCGTGCCCCGCGATTCGATTGAGTTCGGATAGATAGTGCGCTTAGTCGGAAGCTCGTAACAACGAACACTGTGTATACGCGCCGAGTCTCGGAGTGCGCGCAAATTACGGCGGGTCGGGGTCTGCACGGTCCCGCCGGGAGTTGGGGAGACCACACGGACAACACCCCCGCCGCCCCGGGAGCGACCCCTGTGCACGAGCACCGACCCACCGCGGATTGCACGATCCGACGATGGTCGATGCCGCGATGCAGTCGAGTCGAGAATAGTCGCGGTCGAGCACGCTTCCACACGGTACCGACGCTTGATCGTCGCTACTTCGCGTGCAAGTGATCTCATCACTCATGGCCATCGCATAGCAACGGGAACCGAGACACGCCGTGCGTCCCCCCGGGCGGCACCGAACAATAAGCACCGAATTGGGGCGGCACGGCAGCAGTAGCGAGTAGGCGTTCGCGCGCGAGCGGGCCCCCCGCCGGACGCGGGAGCGATACGATAAACAGGGACCGATATTCGATACGTCTAAACAATATTCATATCCCTTAACGAGCTCACCGGTACGGTACGAGAAAGTCGATATTGCACACAGTCACCACGCCGGATAGCAGTTAGCACGTGGGGGGCCGCGGGAAACGGGGGGCGGCACGCGGATTCGTTAACGGGATTCGTGTGCGATACCGCCCTGGCGATACCCGACTCATCAAATTAACGCTTAAACGGTACACCCGTGACCCGGGGATCATTACGCTACTATTACGCCTCTGGCTCTGCTCTCGGTCTTGCGGCCCGCCAGTCTTAGCGTCTTAGGGCGCGTCGCGGGCTCGGCTAGATCCTGCGGCTGTGTGGGGGCGAGGACGGGGAACGGAATAGCAGATCCCATCTGGGGACGATGGCTAGCGACGCTTCTCATAAGAAGCTTCTCATATCGCCGAGCGCACTAGCAAGGCTGTACGTTCTAGCGGGCATGCAGAGAATACCTTCCTGGGTCGCCCTTCCGACGCGCGTGGGTGCCTGCGACAGCGGCAGTGCCGGGGGCGGCGCAGCGGAGGCCTGACGGGTGACCTGTCGTGAGGCCGCAGCGGGTGCAGTGCTTGTAGTGCACCTGGCCATGCCCGCTCTCAGAAGGGCCAACAGCACAGGCTGCTCCGAGGCGCGCGCGAGCCGTAGCTGCACGCGGCGCACAAACGATCTCCCCATCAAGCCACAGCACGCCAGGCCGCCATCATCGAGCTCGAGGGAGATCTCGCCCGAGAGATCGTCCACTGTGATCGCAAGCAGTTGCCCAAACGGCCAGCGGTTCGTCACACGCCCAGTGGACGGCTCGACCGTGCACACCCCGCCGGCCTCCACGTGCACGTCGCGCGCGTAGGCGCTGCGCCCATTCGTCCAGAACGGCGCGTATTGTGCCCAGAACGGGCGCTTCCAGCACTCGAAGCGCGCGCCAGGCAGCCGCCGCCGTGCGCCCAAGAAGCCTTCGAACGCCTCGGCAGCGGCCTCGGCTGCGGGCGCCGCGGCCGTGCCGTGCTGCGCGCCGTAATGAGCGCTATCTGTGCCGTGCTGAGCGCCGTGCTGAGCGTCATCCGGGTCGAGAGAGACCATCAGGTCGGACACATCCGATGCGGCGCGGGAGGTGAAGGGGCTGTCGTTTGCGCTGTTGATCGAGAGCGTGGACCAGCGCATCTCGATGGGCGCCCGTCGGACGTGCGACTGGCCCTTGTCCAATGAGGTCATGTCGAGGAGTGAGTACGAGTGCTGAGAGAGTGCCACGCGTCGTATGGACGTGGCCTGGATGGAGGTGGCCTTCAGGCTGTCGGTGCTGCCCGCGGTGGCGACAACGGAGGCGATATTCGCGAGCGTCGTGCGCTCGGCGCGATTCATGTGCAGCATCGAGCGTATGAGCAATCGCGTCTCCAGCGTCACAGCTTGCAACGTACGCGACGAAAAGTCAGGCCCGCCGTCACCACCGCCTTCACCAGCCCACGTGAGTAGTGAGTTGGCCAGCATGGCGTACGTGACGCAGCCCACGCTCCACACGTCGGCGGAGCGCGACCAGAACGGGAACGCGCGCTGGCACACCTCGGGCGCTGCGTAGCCACAAGTGCCTGTGAATGAGTCGCCTGCCTCGCACACCAGCGCCGCGTGCCCAAGGTCGCACAGCTTGATGCACGGCGCCGCGCCGAAGCGTACGAGGAGGAGGTTCTCGAGCTTGACGTCGCGGTGCAGCGTGTCCAGCGAGTGCATGTGCGCGAGCGCCGAGACGAGTTGCGCGACCACGACGAGGACCGTGTGCTCAGCCAGGGCTCCGTGTCGTTCGAGCACCTGCTGGAAGTCACCGCCGGGAACATGCTCAAGCACGAGCGCGACATCTTGCGGGCCCTGGAAGAAGGCGAGCGAGCGCACGATGTGCGGGTGCTCGCAGCGCTTCAGCATGCACATCTCGTGCTGAAAGACTGACTTCGTCCTCGCCCATCGCCGTTCCTGCTTCTTGCGTAAGGCAACCTTAACCGCCACACATTCGCCGAGCGAGTTGTGCACGGCAGAATACACGCTGGCTGTCCCGCCGTCGCCCAGTCGGGCCTTGATCGTGTACTCGTGCGTGAACGAGGATCCCGCGATATCAGTGGTCTCGGTCAGGAGCGTCTCCATTTGGACCTTGATCTGCCTTGATGGAAGAATCTTGTTTTGGGCATTTTTTCCAACCGTGTAACCGAAAATTTTAATTTTCAAACGTCTTCGAGTCTGAGTTTCGTCAGATTTAGCGAGACGCCATGACTCAAGTTTAAGTGAGGCACCCCCTTCGAGTCTTACACCCGTCCCTCACGCACACGGTCCACGTCACGAAAGGCACAGATTCACGCCCGCTGTGAGTGTCGCAATACCAATCTACGAGAAGTGCAGCCACGCAGCTCCAAAACATGGCGATCTCGGTCGCGGTTCAATGGTCGTCTCAATTGACGTCGACCACCAGGGGGGCGAGCTTCTTGAGCTGGTAGTCGCGGTACTTTTCGAAGCTTTCAACCCGGCTGACGGCCTGCTTCGCGACGAGCCACACCTCCCTGGCCACCCGTCCCACGAAGTACTGCGCGTGCGGCAATCAGAGGTCATCAGAGGTCATCAGAT
>Ga0209550_10001780_pt1 | contig 20681 bp, 6 predicted proteins | sample LauGreSuBDMM15SN_2_FD_187567 | JGI IMG/M metagenome (GOLD analysis project Ga0209550, IMG submission 187567) | Freshwater lake microbial communities from Lake Michigan, USA - Su13.BD.MM15.SN (SPAdes) (version 5) | ecosystem: Environmental > Aquatic > Freshwater > Lake | place: Lake Michigan, USA... | reverse complement strand
TCCGAAGCCAAGGCCACTCCGAGCTTCGCCGGTCGCCTGCGCCTCGTCTGCCGCAGCTCTGTTGCTACTGCCGGCGTCGGCCGGGACGTCGATCGCCGCGACCGAGATGGGACCCGAGGTTGTCAGCGAGCTGACCGCGGCGGCGTACTGGGAGCGGAAGTGCTCACTTGCGCTCCTAGGCTTGGGTGGCCCCGCAACTGACGCCACGCCATCCTGCTCCGCAGACTCTGCCGCCTCCGTCGCGGCACGCGCGCGCTTGGCTGTCGACGTCCGTTCGTCACTTCCGTCCTCGGCTGGGGAAGGAAGCCCTCGAGGCACGGGGTCGAGAGGCATGGGGGCGGGCCGTTTGGTGCTGGCTGCCATGGATGGCGGGGCAGTGAGCGACGTGGCAGCGTGCGCAGCAGCGGCCGCGCTGGCAGGGGGTAGCGAGGACAAAGCAGGCGCCACAAAAGCGATGAGCTTCCGGAGCCGTGCCTCGTCGGCCGTGAGGGCTTCGAGGCGGCTCGATAGCTCGCGCGCGCGTCGGCTGTGCATCTCGGCCGTATTGGCGAGCATGTACGCTTCGAGTGGGTCGGCGGCAGCCTGCGTCTCGAGTGCAGCGCGCTCCGCTGAGAGTGCGTCGGAGGCGAGCACCACCTCGACGCGTTCCGCCTGCGTCGCTGAGAGCTTGGCGCGTAGGCTCGCCTCCGACTCGGCAGAGGCCTCGCCGCCTCCTCTGCCCGAGGCGTGTGGCCCCGCCTTGGGCTGCTGCTGCTGCCGGCTGTGGGCGGTGCCGCGGCCGCGGTGCGACGCCGTTCGGTCAAAGTAATCATCATCGCCATCGCTGTCGGCATACTCGTCGTCGCTCCCGCGCACGCGCTCGGCCACCACCTCGGCAGCCTTGCCGTCGAGCATGCGCCGCATCCCGAGCTGGTCGCGCAGGGTCACACTGAGCTGCTCCTTGATGCTCTCCACCTGCTCGCTCAGCTGAGCGAGCGCTCGCGCGTTGCGCTCGATCTGAGCGCTTTGACCCTCACTGAGCCCTTCCACCTCCTTAGCGGCGATACGCTCCGTCTCGTGCTTGACGTGCTCCATCTTGGTGACGCGCTTGTCGAGCTGCTCCACGAGTCGCTCCTGCTTTGCGGTGAGTGGCAAGCCCTTGGCCTTCGCCTGCGCGCTGAGTTGTTCGAAGCTGAACGCACCCAGACTGTCCTCGTCCGCCTCTGCCGCGGCATCGCCGTCCACCGCATCTTCATCAAAGCCCCAGCCCGCGCCCGCGGCATGCAGGTCCGACTCGGTGACGCGAGAGCGACCCGTCTGCGCCGCGATGCGCGCCGCTCGCTGCTCGGCGCGCTGCTCTTGCGCGACCGTTCGAGCGGCGGCGGCGGCGGCGGCGGCGGCGGCATCCGTGTCCGACTCATGCGCAGGGTTGGCGTCGCCCATCAAGCAGAGCGTTCGCGAAGATTGGCCCAGCCGGATCATCGCACCAACGCGCACGGCCACGTACGTGCGTGCAGGCACGGCCTGCTTGTTGATGGTGGTGCCATGGGTCGAGCCGAGGTCGAACAAGAACGCCTCGCCTGTGTCCCGGAATTGCAGCACGGCGTGCTGCCGAGAGACTGAGGGGTGTGCCACGACGAGGTCGGCGGTCGACGGATGGCGGCCTATCACGTAGTAAGGGCGGGCCGATACGTCGAGCGCCTCTACAACCAAGCCGTCCTTGATGGCTTCCAATGTGAAGGTAGATGAGGGCGGCGCCGACCATGGAGGCGGCGTGTACGACAGCGCGCTCGGCAACGCTGCTGCTGCAGAATCTATCGCTGTGGTAGGCGCTGGCGACGCCTCGGCTGGTGGTAGCGCACGCGGCACTGCACACGGCAGTGGTGGCGGTCCCATCTTGCCTCCGAGAACACCAGCACGAGACGGTGGGGGAAGCATGCCCGACGTGCTCATGAATGAAAATTGCTGCCTGGTGAGAAGAGGGGTATGAATACGATTTCGATACGGAGGGGAAGGGGGTCTCTTGACTGCTGTTGCTTTGGGGCCTGTGAGCCGTGTGCGAAAGCGGTGTCGGTCTCGGACACGAAACACGTAATGTTCACGATCGCACATCCCAGAAAAGTAACCAATCACCGCACTGAAAACTATCTAAACTCCGGTACTTACACTACTCAGGACACTCACAGGTCCTTTGTTAGGAGCACACTAGCCCTCACCAGAGGTGTTAGTCGGCACGTGGAGACACCTGGCGAGCTCCGTGCGTTGAGGGCGGCAAGCCGTAGCAGCTCATGCAGCCGTGCGGCTTCATCCTCGCTCCGTGTGCTCACTTGCTGGCGTGCGATCAGCTGATCGGGTGCCTCGGCTTCGGTGAGAGTAAGCATCTGCACGTCGCAGCCGCGCTGCTGTACCAAGAGCAGGCCGGCAAGTGGCACGTCCCAGACAGCAGCAGTCCCTTGCGCCACCCCGCCGCCAGAGGCATGGCGCCCCTGTGCGACGAGGCAGCGCAGCCGCGTCCGCGTAAGGAGCAGCACTGTCCCTGCGGGATGCTGCAGCTCAGCGCACACGAGGCCGTGTACTCCTCCATCCTCAACGGGTGCGCTGGATGCCGGCGCCACATCTCGGCTCGTCACCGTGGCACCACACATAAGGTACAGAGCCGGCGCGCCACACGGACGAGCCGCTCGCGCGCGACCCGTGTCTGTCATCGCGGGCATGAGCAAGCTGCGAACAGCGTCCGTGGTGGTGCGCATCCAGCTCAGCGTTCCGAGCGTTAGCAGCAGCACGAGGCGCTGGGCCGCTCGCACAAAACCGACAGGGACGAGGAAGACTCCAAGCACTGCCTGAAGGGCGGGCGGTATTGGTAGCGGGCATTGCTCGTCGATGCGCTGGACCATGGCCTCAATTGCCCGCGACGTCTCGCGCGCCAGCCCACCCACACCGAGGAGCAACGCCTCCGGCAGGCCTATCTCGACGCCGGAAACGGTCTGCTCCGAAAGCAAGCCATCAAGACTGCTCGATAGGGCGAGCTGCGACTTGTGGAAGCCCATCAGCAAGCTCGCAGCGCCCGCACGGAGGAGCATGGCAGCACTCTGGACTGCCACAGCAGGAACCATTGGCCACGGAGTGTGCCGGAGCGTCTGCCAGTGCTTGTGCCACCCTTGGCGCAGGGTGCGGAGCAGGCCGTACGGGTCCCCGAGCAGCGCAGCAGAGGGGAGAACTTTGTAAGCTTGCTGCAAAAGTGCCCGCCCGTACCGTTGCTGTACCTCGAGCAGCAGAGACTCTGCTGGCAAGAGCGCTCCAAGCAAGGTGACCTCTGGTAGCGATAGTGGCACTTCGTCAAGACCAATAAGCGTGATGCCGAGCCATCGCAGCCAGCGCATCACGGAGGCCTCAGCTGGGCCATCAGAGGGGCCATCGCCATCAGCCGCAGCAGTGGCGGTGTCTGCGTCAGGTCGGGAGGCGCGCTGCAGGCTGAACTTGAGCGGCACAGCGGCCAGACGGAGCTTCTGGACGAAGAGTCGCTGGCTGGTCTGCTGCCGCTCTCGAAGCAGGCCTCCGAGCTCGGTCTGCAGAGCATTAGCGGCAGCTGAGCGCTGCGGCCACGGCTGATTCGCTCCCCTGGCCGCAGGGACTTGAGAGGGATCGTGCATCGGGGTGCTCTCTGCAAACCCAACGCCCAGCATCGCAGCAGCAACCGTGTTGAGTGCCTCCTCGTCGAGCCGCAGCGAGACCTCCTGCAACTTGAGCGTCGCACGCTGAACTACTATGATGGAGTCGTGCAACGCCACGGCCACGTCTAACTCCACAGCATCCCCGGGAGCGGCGACGCCTGCACCTAGCAGCACCTCCTCCCTCGCCGCATCCCGGGGAAGTTGGCAGTCTAGCTGCATGGAAGCAAGAGCCAAGCTCAAGGTGACGAGAGGCGACCCACCCGCTGCCGCATCGTGGGCTAGTCCAATGCGCAGGCCGCGCAGAGACAGATGCAGGAGCTCACGAGCGTCGTGGTCGAGCAATGTTGCTCCAAACTCAGAGAGTTGGAGCTGGAGGCGCCACTTCTTCAGCACTGCGCCGTCGCTCGAGATTGGGGGTGATTGTGATATGTGGGGCGACATGGTCAGATGCGACACTGCATGGAGCTGGGCTGAGCGGCTGGAAGGAGACCTGGCGGAGACGGAGAGACGTGGCGGTGGCAGCTGCGCGGAAGCATGGCGCAAGACTACCATGATGGCCGCACCGTGAGCCGTTGTGTGCAGCTCGATGGCGGCCCTTCCGAAGAACGGCGCCAGTCGCGGCCGCGTGATGCGGCAAGGTGTCGCGTCGCATCGAAAGCGAACTGCCAAAGCAGTCACGCTGATGATGAGTATGCGTTGCCGTGTCGGTTCGTCCCACGCGTACGCGAGCTGCTCGCCGGCAGCCAAGTTGGTCACCAGCGGCACTCCGGCCTGCTTGAAGCGAACCTCGAAACGCGTTTGATTGTGAATGACGATGGGTACACCATCGTGGGCCGATGCTTCCTCGATGATCAAGCCCGATGTAGCCCGACTGGTGAGCTTGTGCCAGACCAGCCGCAAGAACTCGACCTCGCCTGTTTCGAGGTTGCGAAGGCGTAACGTTTCCTCGGCCCTACCTTCGGCATGAGTCGCGGAGAGCGTCGTGCAAACGCCTCCAGACCACTCTGCGCCGGGGTCCAACCGGCGCAGCAAGATCTCTCTTGGCTTCTTGGGGTCCAGCCAGTGCACAGGGACCCACGCGTCCTCCTCGCATCCGAGCTGCATCGCATGCGCGGAGCAGCCGCGTTGACAATACAGAAGTGGACGTCCCGTGCGATTGAGGACCATCGTCCGCGGCGAGATAGTGAGCATGAATGACGTGCCAAGAGACACTGGCAGAGGCTGCAGCTTCACGCCGAGATGCAGCAAGCGCGATGAGGCGACAGCTGATGGCGCCATCGATGAAGGTGCGGAAGGTCGCTCCTCACCCACGTCCAACAGCAGCTCCTCTTCCCCAAGCCGAAGTAAGTCCGGGAGAGAGACGAAGCATCCCGCCCGCGGACGACGATGCGTGCACTCCTCACGCAGTAACACCTCAGGTAGCGCCGAGCCACGCATGGGCAGAAGGACGCCGCCAGCTGGGATGGACGACACCTCGGCATTGGCGGTCGGAGTGGATGAGGCCGGCTCGAGCGTGATAGCCGCAGCGCGACCATTGAGCACAGCGAGGCGAAGGGCGGCGTGGCACTCGTTGAACACCCATACATGGCCGCTCACCTCGGCTCGCAGACCGGTGCTGCCAGCTAGGCGTAATACTAGGCAAAGCTCGTCAGTGCCTTCGTTGCCAGGAGATGGGCCGTGCACGAGCTCATGCTCCTCGCTCGCATTGGCCACTGCCTCATCACTCAAGTCGATGTGAATGCGCTGCGACCAACGGAAGCCGCTCCTCGACGTGCGCAGCACGCACCGCGTGGACGCGGCGTAAAAGGGTACGCTCGCTCCTGCCGCTAGCGTGCCAACGTGCACACGGCCTGGAAGTATTGCTGCGCTCGCTGCTGGCGCGACCTCACTGAGCTCGTAGTCGAGCTCACACAAGAGCGCATTACGCAGAACCAAAGGCTCGTGCAGATAGATGGCCCAGCCGTGCGGAGGTCGTTCGATCGAGCTGACAGTGGCGAGGACACACTTGATCGAGGTGTTCGCGTCGCGTGACCTGAGCGGATGGCGGCCATGCGCTGCGAGCACCTCGAGCGCGGCAGCAGAGACCTCGAGCCGCCCTGCATCAGACGCTCGCGATGCGTGGCGTGACGATGGAGCTCCCATGGTCAGCCATCCATGGTGGCACGTGAGGGGAATCGACTGGCGCGAGTTCGGCTCCAACACCATTTCGTGAGGTTGTTGCGACGAGTCCTTGGGATAGAAAGTGACGCGTGTTGGCGTCGAGCACGAATTGACCAACACAAAGCGCGAGTACAAGGTGCAGTGCTCGACGCCGTCCTTCTCGTGGCTATCCAGTAAGACGTTGATGATGGCGGAGTCCATCGTGCCCCCACCACCAGCAGGCCATAGTCGGCAACGCTTAGCGTAGGGAGGTGCCAGGGGGCGAAGATCAAGTTGGTGAAATCCGCGAAGCATCACATGCATCTTCCGACCACTCGCTTGTAGATGGGCTGGCGAGGCCGGCAATTGCGCCGCTGACCCAGGGCTCACCTCGATCAGCGCCTGGCCATCGGCATGGGCGCCGTCACCATCAATCCATACGACCATCGGCGTGCCGGTCTCGTTGCTGAGCACGAAAGGCGCGAAAGTGAGGGCTTCCCCCGATGCAGCAGCTGCGCTCAGTATGCGCTTGTGCATCTGCAGCATAGAGCCGAGGAAGCGCGTGCCCACGTCAAGCTCAATCGGACCGTAGCTGCTTATCTCGAGGCTTCTCGCGCCGGTGTCCATGCCAATGTCGAGGCGACACGATGCGAGGACAGGCTCCCACCGCTGTGCTGTGCTCGACGGCTCACGCGAGTAGTGGTACATGGCAGCTTGGAGGCGGGTCTTGAGCACGAGCCCACTTCCGCCGGTCTGGCTAAGAGTCGAGCGACTCGCATCCAGTGTGAACTGCAGCACCGGAGTGCTAACGCCGTACGTAACCTCATCGAGCAATGTGACGATGAGCAGACCCAATCGAGCTTCGCATTGCACATCGATCGCCTGCGCAGCCACATCTGGCATAGACGGTACAGGACGCACATACTCCGACGGCTCGGGATGAGTTGGAGCTTCGTCGGTGTCCTCGCGGGCGTCGAAATACTCCGAAGTCTCGGAGACACTGTCGCTAGCCATTAAGCTTTCAACAGGTGCGGTCGCCGGAATTTGCGAGCGTGCACTCGAGCGCTCGCCCGCTTGCTCAAGGCGTGCCATCACGCCAGCAGTCGCCTCGAGAAGCTCTGCAACCGCTTTCAGCTGCGCGACAGAAGCCTGCAGCAGCAGGTCTGCTGACTCGGCCACGACACGCATGCGCTGACGGCAGCTTTGGAGACGCATGGCTGCGCAGAAAGGTGAGACCAGTACTGCATTGGGACCGTCACCTAACCTAAGCTCGACCGATAGATGCGGGATCTCAAGAGTCATCTTCCTGCTCAACAACAAGTGCAAGCCGCCCGCGGTCGATGCTTGGGCACTGCAGGCAGCATCGAGACGAAGCCTAGCGTGGCCGACATCGAGCTCATCAGCAATGACGAGGTGCGCCATTCCAACGGTAAAATTGACCGCGAACGGCGCGTCCGAAGCGGCTGGCATCTCGATGACGAGCGCCGTGCGAAGCAGTACTGCCAGTGGCACCAGCTCCACCAGCTGGAAAGGGCACACGTGAAGATCCACTTGCGGCCACATCACACCGACAGTCATGGTGCCACTTGATTCTAGCACCACATCTATACGTGCCGGCTCCATTTCACTGCCACGTGAACCGATGCGCAGTAAGCAAGTGCCACACGCGGGCTGCTCCACAGCAAACGTATCCGCGCTCAGGCTGCAAAGTGCGGTGAAAGGCTCCGTGCGATGGGATGCATCGAAGACAAGTCGGATCACTTGTATGGCCACCAGCGGGCGCACATCCAGGGAGATGCGACCCACGCTGAAGTGGAGGATGAAGCTGGGAAAGGGTTTTGCAGGGGGGGCGACGGCTGCATCGGCAGCCGGAACTGTTGATTCCCACAATTCACTGGCACTGGCGAGTACGGCCAGAGCGCGGCTGCACTGCTCACGTTGCACCTGCGTGAGCTCAACGAGCAGCTCGCCTAAGTCCACTCGCAGAATGCCCGGCGAGGACGACACAAGTAGCGGCATGCTACCACTTGCATAGAGTCGAGCCGGGTGCAAGAGCATGCACGGATTCTCGTGAGGAATTGCACTGAGCACGTGCAGTTCCTGCACCAGGACCTCAAACTGGCAGCCACCAACGCGGTCGAGTAGGATGGTGCCGAACGAGTTGGACATGCCCAGGGAGACTGTGCCTGCACCTTGCGGGTAGCTGAGGTTCGACACCATACTGAAGCGCAGCAAAAAAACACCAAGGTCGGCTCGCACCGCGAGCGCCTGCAAGCGCGGCGACTGGCCCTCTTGGCGAGCCTGGCCCTGTTGACGAGACGTCGCTAGGCCCACGGCGACGCTCTCATGATCGAATTGGCGCACCACCTCAAGGCATGAGCAACGGAGCCTGTCCGCCAGCCTGACGCACGTCTCTGCATCGACAACTGCCAGCTCGACACCATGTGACGTCAAGCTCAAATCTTGAAGCAAGCTGTCAACTGTCATCGAGACGGCTATTGCAGATGTATGTGGAGTGCCCGTCAGTGTGCAAGCAGCCGCTTCCTCTGCACAGCCTGCTCGGGCTATGAAGGCTCGAGCAGAGGTGACTCTGGCTTCGCTCTCCGTCTGCGTGAACCTCTGCGAATGAGAGCATACGATGCCCTGCAGACGCAGATGCAGCGAACCAGCATCTGCACTAGAGATTCCGAGGTCCGCGTCAAGCCGTGCTACTGTTAGCTGCGCCGCGGCGCTCTCCAGTCCCGCGCCCCTCCAAGAGCCCGATGCCGTGCCGACCAATTCGTCCACATCGACGGCAGCACTCAGACCAAGGCTCGAAACACGCGCATGGAACCCTTCGAGCTGCACGTTGTAAGCACGCTGTGCCGCAGGCATGGCGCTAACTTGCATCACTCCTAGATTGGGCGGTTGTTTGGCCGGTTGCGAGCAGACTCCTGCTGAGCTCCCAAGTTGCAACGGCTCTCCTGTGAGCGCGCGTAGCGCTTTTCCCACGTCAATAAGGTCCATCAAGTTGCACTGCAACTTGATCGCCGATACGCGTGCAGTGAGTTGCTCTGTTCTCATATCTGCGGCTCTCATCATGACCAGCGACACGGTGAAGGGATGTATGAGGCTCCGCACTTCTGAGTGGTCTGCGGGTCCATGTTCTCGCAAACGAAGAGACACACTGCGAAGCAAGAACTTCACTCGCGTGTGTTGTGGTAGAACATCGCGTTGGAAATCCTCGAAGGTAGCGTCATGCTGAGCGTCATGCTGAGGATCCTCTGATGTGGCGGGCAGGTCGCGCGTCTGCAGCTCCAGCTGGCCCGTGTCGAGCTGCAGGATGCCATGGCCTTCGCAAGGCAAGAGCATCATGGAGGAGCCCAATTTGAGGGCGAACGAGCTGTTGTGAGGCGGCTCTGCCAACAGTGGGCCGCACGGTGCCTCGAGCGCCAGTCCGAACCGGTCGACAAAATCGAGGAGCTCGCGAGCCACCTCGGGCTGCACGTTGACGCAAATAGGAATCACGCTCACATCGAGTTGCGAGCCGGCATTGCTGCCAGCTCTCATAGTAGCACTCTCAGGTAGCCATTCGCCCACTGTTGCTGGCCACGACCGTTGAGACACAACTATTGCAGCCGTCTGTGCCCGCGGCGCAGACGCCAAGGCGTTGATGATCGGGTACGTTGTCCGTTGAGAGCATTCTTCGCTTGTCTCGTAGGCTTGTGCACTGAGTGCTAATGAACCGACGGTCAGATGGCTCGAAGCACTGCCTGCGAGATCAGACTGCTCACCGAGCTCCAGCATGCCAAGATCCAGCACGAGGCCGGCCGGAAGGCGGGAGATCGTCTGGGTGCTGTCGAGCAGCACGGAATCCCACTGCAGACGGACACGCACCGCATGCACATTTAACTGAAGCTTCCACTGCGCAGGAGCTTGTCGAGCCACCTCATCAGCCTCGGCGTGAAGCACGCCGGCGCGATCCATCCATTGGCGGAGCTGCTGTTGCTGCGAGTGCGACACGTGCACCGGCGAGTACCCATCGCCCTGGAGCCCGTCCTGCGCCCCATCCTCGTCGACAGAGGCGCTTGCACTGCCAGAGCTCGCGTGCGCGTCGGCATCTGCACCCTGGCTCTCTGCATTTGCGCGTTTCGCGGCTGGTCGGCTGTTCCGAAGCCAAAGCTGCCAACCAGCCAGGCGGATGCGCGAACTCACTGCCGCGCTGCTATCCGCACCGCTCGGTGCTGGCCTTGGGGCACGTGCGCCGTTGTCCTTGCTGCTGCTGCTGCTGCTGCTGCTGCTGTGCCGCCTCAGATGCATAGCGGATGCCATGTCCCGTTCGGAGCGCGTGTGGGTCATCAACGTTTCTTGAGCGGCAGGCGCTGCTGTGAGGTCCAGATGACCGTCCGAAGTCGATCGCGGGATTTGCGGCAGCGGTACGGGTGTGGTACGGGTGCGGTACGGGCGCGGTACGGGCGTCGCCGTCTCCTCCAGAGCGTGCGTGCAGCCGCGCCGCGCGAGCGCACGGAAGAGCAAAATGTCGCGCAGCTTGAGCTCCTCTTCGAGGTCCACGAGGCGGCGCGACGCTCCGGGCGTCGGCGACTCTCCTCGAAGGAATTGGCACCACAGCGGCAAGTATTCGCGGCGGCGGTGACCGTGGGCGCGTGTTGCTGCCCATCCACGCCAACGCCTTCGCTCCTCAAGCTCGCAGTTGACGCAGTCAGCAGCGTACCGCCAGAGCGCGCCAGGCAGGGGCGGCTGCGAATCGCATGCTGTGATCTGGGTGCGGAACCGAGCGTAACGCTCGCGTTGTGCGAGCCGCGACAGATGGGATGAGAGCTGCAGAAGCCGCACGCACTGACGGCTCGTGAGCTGCACATCAATACGTCGCGCGAGTCGACAAGTGCAGCTCATCCGCGGCTCTGAAGGTGCGGCACGTGCGCCGGCACGGAGGATACGAAACATCAGTTCGACATCCGTTGCCGGCAGCACGACAGACGTTCGGAGCTCCCTCGTTGGCTCATGGCTGCCACTTTGGGACGATGATGCGGCTCTTGCTGCTGTGGCCAGTGCTGGGGCATCGGCAGCCAGTGCTGGCGCATCGGCAGTCTGCGAGTAGATGGAAGCGCCAACGAAGATGAGCACTTTGTGCAGCCATGGCTGGTCGCTCGTGAAGCGCTGGTATTCGGGCTGGCCGTCACTGCCGGTCGATTTCATCTCGAAGCGTTGCAAAGACACACCCCAAGCCGAGCCGCTCGCTTCCTCGCAGCGAAGGTCGACGCGCACCAATGTGAGCCGCAGGTTGTCGAGCATGGCTCTGCCGAGCCGCCCGAGGAAGCCTTCGGCGGGCGGGCCGGCTGCGGATGGATGCCCTCCATCGTCCGCGCCGACGCTCTCTCGAAGGCCGCGCAGCAGCTCATCCGCGTCGAGGTGGAGCCGCTTCTGCAGCCGCTCGCGCCGCAAGAAGGCCTCCGGGTCAGGCGTTTCGGAGAGCCGCACCTCAAGCACGACATCCTCAAAAAGGAGCTCGATCGATTCCGATCGCAGCCGACTCCACGGCACGCACAGCTGCATGCGGCCGACACGGCCGCGCGTGAGTGTGAGCGGCAGCTCAAGACCATCGAGAGCGTCAGGCCGCAAAGCGACGTCCGTCAGCACGATATTTCCCTGCCAGACGCCAACACGCAGCTTCTCGCGGCGAAGTTCGGAAGTGTCGATATACGGGTGCAGCAGCTTTTCGACCAACGGCAACAAGAGAGATTCCAGTGAGGTGCTAAACGGCGCGGACCACGCCATCTGCTATGGAAAAGCTGCCGGGACTCCGGCTAGTTATGCGGACTCGTCCTAGTGTCAAACTTGGCAAGTTATGCGCGAGGGAAACATCGGGTGAGTTCTCTATAGAGAAGCCTTGTAGGTGAGTTTTCTAGTTACGGGGAGGTGTGCGAGGTGTTGACTTGACTTGACTTGACTTGACTTGCGAGGTGGTGTGAAGCAGTTCGCGGGCGGCTGCCGCATGGCGAGCGCATCGTCTGCTCGCACAGTAGTGGGCGAGAAACGGCAGCGACCCGAGGCCGTGCCGCCCGTTTTGCTCGGCGTGCGCGGTCTCAACAACCTTGGTAACACGTGCTTCATGAATAGCGTGCTGCAGGTGCTGCTACACTGCCCGCCTTTCAGGAACTTTTTCCTTGGCGACCACCACAATAGGTTCGCATGCATGGCACGCGCCCGGCAGTCGCCGGCGAGCTGTCCCCCGACCGATGGCGTGCTGGGCGACACCGAAACGCCGCCGCCATCCGCGGTGCGCCGGCCGTGCCTCGCTTGCGAGATGGATTCGCTTTTCACACAATGTTATTCGGGACACACGGTGCCGTGCAGCCCACATGCCTTCCTGCATGCGATGTGGTGCAACGCCGAGTACTTCGCCGGCTACGAGCAGCAGGACGCGCACGAATTCCTCATCGCCGCGCTTGCTTCGATCTACGCGGGCCTCGCGCTTCCGGAGAACCCGACACGGCCGCCGACGCCTGCCGACCTGGTAAAGATGCGTGGGCCCTCATCGGCGCAGCGCCCGCTGGGCGCGGTCGATCTGCAGGGCATCTTTACCGGTGTGCTGCGCTCGGACGTGGCCTGCTTAAAGTGCCACGGCAAGTCGACCAAGTATGAGGAGTTCCAGGACATATCGCTCGACCTGTCCCGTTTGGCCGCGGAAGAGGGCGGCGGCGCCACGGGGTACCACACGACCCTCGCCGGCTGCCTGCGCTCCTTCACGCGTGCGGAGCGGCTCTCGTCCGCCGAGAGGTGCTGGTGCCCGAGCTGCGGCGCGTTGCAGGACTCGACCAAACAGCTCTCGGTCCATCGGCTGCCCAACGTGCTCTGCTTCCACCTGAAGCGCTTCAAGCACTCAGCAAATAAGCAGCAGCCGCCGAGCAAGATCGAGTCTTTCGTCGAATTCCCCTTGCACTCTCTGAACATGCGGCCTCACACATCATCCTACATTTGCTCGCACAGCACGCACAGCAACGGCCAGCAGCAGGCGCCTGCCCTCGAGCCTTTGCCCGAGCACCTGTACGACCTCTTTGGAGTCGTCGTGCACCATGGCACCATGCAAACCGGGCACTATACGAACTATGTACGCTGCCAAGCCGACTGGTTCCACTGCTCCGACGCGACGGTTACCCCGGCGAGCGTGGAGGAGGTGCGCTCAGCCATGGGCTACCTGCTTTTCTTCCAACGGAAGCGCTGCGTGTGATGTCCGCCCCCAGCGCCCCAATTCAGCAGCGTCGAGTGTGCATGCCAACCAAGGCAGGGGACGGGGGAAAGGTGGTGTGTCAGTCGGGCGATCAGCCGGGGTGTGTGAGAGGTGACACGTGTCAGCGTCTCAGCGAACGTGCCAGCGCGGCGTTGTACGGTAGATATTCGTAGGATACATCTTTAAGGATACCGCAAAGCGCGAACAGTAGAAGGTAGTATCAAGTTCGAAGTTGGAGGACCGACCTCGAACGGCCGCGTTTAAACACAGCCGCGCGGGGCTAGACAAGTTTGTCTTTTGTCTCACCCCGGACTGTACCTAACGAGGCGGGTAACCGTTCGGGCGGCTAGTGGCTAGAACTCCCGGCTCTTGGCAGGGGGCGGTTCGTTGACGCCCCCTGAAGGTGGACCACAAGTGTAACGGCCGGTACGGTCTGGGGCTCGTCACTATGATGACGACTGTCATGACGTCTTACCTCCCCAGCCGCGCGGGGCATGTTTATTGCCAATTGAGTTCAATTCATGTTGCGTCAATTGCACCAGCCTCCTCGACACAAACTTCCACGAGCCGACGGCCTAGGGAACGACTCCGCGCGGTGCGGGATGCCTCCGGCGGTCGGACCGAAAGGCCCGGGTGTGGCCCTCGCATATGGCACCGCAGGCTTCCGTGCCAAGGCGGAGCTGCTTGACTCGACCTTCTTCCGGATGGGCGCACTGGCCGTGCTGCGCTCTCGGTCGCGCGGCGGCCTCGCCGTAGGGCTGATGGTCACCGCATCGCACAACCCAGAGCGTGACAACGGCATCAAGCTTGTCGATCCGGACGGCGGCATGCTCGACCAGAGCTGGGAGGGGCATGCCACACTGCTCGCAAATGCGGCGGATGACGCAGTTGCAGCGACTCTCGAGTCGCTCGCGGCGGCAGTCGGCGTCAGCTTGGCGCCCTCTGCCGTCTTGGCAGAGTCGATCAGCGGCAGTGAGTACCTCAAGGCGCACGGAATCCATGAGAAGGTATCGGTCGCGGTCGCCAAGGTGCTGCGGGACCGACCCGCCGACCCGGTGCGGGCCATCGGTGCGATTCTCGCTGACCATGCTGACGATACCTCGCGCCTGCGCGGCCGCGTCTACATCGCGCGCGACACGCGGTCGCACTCTGCGCGGCTGGCGCGCCTCGCCCTCGAGGGGGTCGCACACGCCGCTGGCATCGGCACCGACTGCGGCATCCTGACGACCCCGCAGCTCCATCACATTGTGCGCCACGTCAACGGCAGCGCCGCCGCAGGGCCGCACGTCGGGCCGGCAGCGTGGGCGAGCGAGGCGGGCTACTACGAGATGCTCGCGAGCGCCTACGCCGCTTTCGTGAGCAGCGCGGACGCAACACGCCGCGGGCCACTGTGGGTGGACACGGCGTGCGGCGTGGGCGCGCCACAGCTCGCCGCACTCCAGCGACGGATGGGGAGCGAGCTGCTGCCCTTGACGCTAGTCAACGGCGTGGGCGACGGCGCGCTCAACGAGGGCTGCGGTGCCGAGTACGTCCAAAAGGGACGCAAGCCGCCGCGCGGGCTCGAGGCGCCGCCGACAACGCCGGTGCGCGCTTGCTCCGTCGACGGCGACGCCGACCGCATCGTCTTCCACTACTGGCAGGGCACCGAGTGGCGCTTGCTCGACGGCGACAAGATCGCGGCGCTCTTTGCTTCCTTCGTGTGCGAGGAGCTCGCGGCGCTCGCGCTCAAGCCCGCGCTGAGCACTGTGGTCGTGCAGACGGCGTACGCCAACGGCGCGTCGGGTGAGTATATCCGCTCTCTCGGCGTGCCTGTGCGCCTGGCCAAGACGGGCGTCAAGTACGTGCACCACGTGGCCACACAGTTCGACGTGGCGATCTACTTTGAGGCCAATGGGCACGGGACCCTCCTCTTCTCGGACGCCGCCGTGGAGGCCATCCGCGGTGCTCAGACCGCCGCCCAGATGAGCGGCGACGCAGCCCGGGCAGGGGCGGCGGCGCGGCTGCTCGCGGCGCGCCAGCTCGTCAACCAGGCCATCGGCGACGCCATCTCCGACCTCTTGCTCGTCGAGGCCATCCTTACGAGGCGAGGCTGGGAACTCAACACGTGGGATGCCCTGTACGAGGACCTACCCTCGAGACAGACGAAGCTCGCCGTCGCCGACCGCACCATCGTCACGGTGACGAGCGATGAGACCCGAACGACCGCACCCGCGGATCTCCAACCGGAACTCGACCAGCTCGCTGCCCGGTTCGCGCGCGGCCGCTGCTTCGTGCGTCCCTCGGGCACGGAGGACGTTGTGCGCGTGTACGCTGAGGCCGCCACGCAAGAGGACGCCAACGAGCTCGCCCTGCTCGTCGCACAGACGACGTGGAAGCTTGCCGGAGGTGTCGGCGACCTGCCGACCTCGGTCGTTTGAGTATGCGACCTCTGGCGTTGTGACGTATCTCTGACTCGAGGAATGCGTGTGGACTGTGGTCAGCTCCGCGCGGGGCTGTTACGTATAGCGGCCAGCCGGCGCCACAGCGCGCTCACAGTCGACAGTGATCCCGGGTTGCTTCGCACCCTGAGCCCTGTCGGCCTGTCCCTCCGTTTGCTTCATATTTTGTGGGGGGAAGTGACGCTTTGGAAGGTATGGGTTGATTTGACACTTTTCTTCCGCGTGCGACGGAACTTAACCAAGCGAAAGCGCGCCCCCAATCGATTCTGAGGACTCTGAGGGGCTCGATAGAGACCGTCATCAGACCTCCGTATCGCAGATCCGACCTGCGCACTCGCATTGTGGACGAGAACGTGGTGGCGCTCTACATGATGGCATGGATAAGAGCTTCGCTGCTGCTCGGCCTCGTGACCGTCTCCGGTGGCTCGCGCTCCGCCGTTCATCAGCAGCCCCTGCAGACCCAGTTGCAGCCATGGTTGTCACAAACCGTGGCTGCTCGTGACGGCCCGACACTCTCAGCACATCGGCGGCTCGAGGTTCTTCGGGGTGGTGCCGCGCCCGTTGGTGCCCCAGCCGCGCAGCTTGACGAAGCACCGCTTCGCGCACCACGGCGCACGAAACCCGCGCAGCAGCCACCGGCCGCCAAGGCAGCCAAGTCTGAGCCCTTGGCGGCCGCGCCAGTGCCGCACGTGACCAAGAAGCTGCAGCATGTTCTGGTCGTCGAGGCGGGCGAGGCGGACCAGGACGGTAGCACCGCTCTGCTGCACCCGAAAAAGCTCGCCCAGCTCGGCCTCATGGAGGGAGACATCGTGCGCCTCAAGGGCAAGCGCGACCGCGACACGCTCTGCACGGCGCAGGAGTCGGCGGCTGTGCCCGAGGGCTCGGTCGTGCTCTCGGCCGTGACGCGCACCAACCTCAACCTCAACCTCGGCGAGACGACCAAGGCATACCGATGTGATTCGGTCAAGAACGGCGAGCGATTGGTGGTGCTGCCCTTTGCGGACGCGATGGGCGGCCTGAGCGCCGAGGAGGTACACGAGCAGCTCGTCAAGCCCTACTTCCTGGGTGCCGAGGGTGAGGAGGCGCCCTACCGGCCGGTGCAAGAGGGCGACTTGCTCCGGCTGCGCCATGGTGCTCAGCTTGTCGAGTGCAAGGTCGTCGAGTGCGAGCCGCCCCGCTGCATCGTCGCGCCCGAGACGACGCTCGAGCTGCCCGAGCGGACGCTCGACCGCGCCGAGGAGGCGGCTGCAGACGAGCTCGGCTACGATGACATTGGCGGCGTGGACAAGGAGCTCAGCAAGATCCGCGAGCTCGTCGAGTTGCCCATGCGCCACCCGAAGGTCTTCACGAGCGTCGGCGTGCGCCCACCACGAGGCGTCCTCATCCATGGCCCGCCCGGCTGCGGCAAGACCATGATCGCCAAAGCGGTGGCCGCCGAGACGGGCGCCTACTTTTTCCTCATCAACGGCCCCGAGGTCATGTCCAAGATGGCGGGCGAGTCGGAGCAGAAGCTGCGCCAGGCGTTTGAGGAGTGCGAGAAGAATTCGCCCGCCATCCTCTTCATCGACGAGCTCGATGCCATCGCGCCGCGCCGTGACAAGGCGCAGGGCGAGGTCGAGAAGCGCATCGTGTCGCAGATGCTCACTCTCATGGACGGCATCAGCCCCAAGTCGCAGGTGGTCGTGATGGCCGCCACCAACCGGCCGAACGCCGTCGAGCCCGCGCTCCGCCGCTTCGGTCGCTTCGACCTCGAGATCAACATCCCAGTGCCCGACACGGCGGGCCGCCTCGACATCCTCCGCATCAAGACGCGCGAGATGCGGCTCAGCCCGGAGGTCGACCTTGAGGCCCTCTCGCAGGACACGCAGGGCTACTGCGGCGCCGACCTTGCACAGATGGTCTTCGAGGCCGCCATGCAATGCGTGCGCGATAAGCTGCCCGAGATGGACCTCGAGGCCGACCGGCTGCCCAAGAAGATCCTCGACTCGCTTCAAGTGTCGCCCGAGCACTTTCGCAGGGCGCTCAAGCTCACCAACCCATCGACGCTGCGCGAGAACGCGATCGAGATGCCCAACGTCAAGTGGGAGGACATCGGCGGCCTCGAGGACGTCAAGCGTGAGCTCAAGGAGACGGTGCAGTATCCGGTGCAGTACGCAGACAAGTTTGAGCTCTTCGGTATGAACGCGGCCAAGGGCGTGCTCTTCTACGGCCCGCCCGGCTGCGGCAAGACGCTGCTCGCCAAGGCGATCGCCAACGAGTGCCAGGCCAACTTCATCAGCGTCAAGGGGCCCGAGCTGCTCACAAAGTGGTTCGGCGAGTCGGAGGCGAATGTGCGCGAGCTCTTCGACAAGGCGCGCCAGGCCTCGCCCTGCGTCATCTTCTTCGACGAGATGGATTCGATCGCCAAGGCGCGCGGCTCGGGCGGCGGAGGAGCTTCGGAGGCGGGCGACCGCGTCATCAACCAGATTCTCACCGAGATCGACGGCGTCGGCGCACGCAAGTCGGTCTTCGTCATCGGCGCGACCAACCGGCCTGATATCCTCGACCCGGCGATCATGCGCCCGGGTCGCCTCGACCAGCTCATCTACATCCCGCTGCCCGACTTCGACTCGCGCCTCTCGATCTTCCGAGCCAACCTGCGCAAGAGCCCTGTGGCCCCCGACCTCGACCTGCGCGATCTCGCCAACCGCACCGAGGGCTTCTCGGGTGCTGACATCACCGAGGTGTGCCAGCGTGCTTGCAAGCTCGCCATCCGTGGCGAGATCGCCGCTCAGGAGGCGGCTGAGGCTGCAGCGATTGCCAAGGGCGAGCCGCCGCCCGAGGTCAAGGCGGAAGGCTTGCTCTCCAAAGCCCACTTTGACGATGCGATGCGCACCGCGCGCAAGTCCGTCTCGAAGACGGAGCTCGCGCGCTATCTCAAGTTCAAGAAGGAGCTTGAAGGCGGCAAAGGCATCGCGCAGGCCATGGCGGCTGGGGCGTCGGATGACCCAAGCGAGGAGGCGAGCGCAGCTGCGCCGCAACCCTCGCCGCCGCCGGCAGCAGCTGAGTCAGGCAAAGGCGATGACGAGGACCTCTATGCTTGAGTGATTGCGCCGCGGCTGATTCGCGGCTGATGACGAGGCTGCACTTGAGGCCTGCACAGTGCTGAGAGCCACCGAAACATTCTCTGTGATGACTCCTGGACTCACTCGGACCCTCTCACGTCTCACTGTCACATGCATGGATGTTGGCCCCGCCCGGCAAGCGCTGAGACGTGCATGTGTTCGGGCGGCGCGCGATGTGTGGTGCTATTCGGGGTCCCCGGCCTATACCGCGCTGTCATCAGTAATGTTACACGCGCGCGGCACCGGACGCGGTCACGGCGTACGCGGTCAAACCCATCGGGTTGGCCTTCATGTCCTGAAGCCCCTGAGTGGAGAGGCAAGACGGCACCGGCAATCTCCTGCCGCACGAGAATGTGGGTGCCGCTTACCGAGGCACCACCCGCGGCACCACCCGCGGCGCCGCCGGCGAGTGTGGCGCCTGGTCCGCTCGCAGCGTTCGCGGCCGTGCATCGGCAGCTGAAGGAGAATGAGAAGAAGCTTGTTTCGTTTGGTGGCGACCTGGAGCAGATCATGTTCACAATCGATGAAAAGGTGAGCCAAGCGAGCAGGCGCGTTGAGCAGGACGGGCGGCGGCTCCGTGCGGAGACGTCCGACATGTGCGCGGACCTCGAGGAGCTCTGCCTGCAAATTTACGAAGAGCACGAGGCGGCGCTTGCCGAGGAGCGATCCACGAATGACAAGCTGCGCGCAGCCTTGGAGTCAGAGCAGGCGGCGCACCGGGCAGCCCTAACCGCGCAGCAGGGCCAGATCGACGCTTTGGCAGCCGCGCTCAAGCGACAGCAGGACCTCCTCGATGAGCACATCAGGGGCACCGACACGCAGATGAAGGCGACGCAGGCCGAGACAAGTGAGCTCCATCGCGCCTTCAGGGCCCAGGGCGCTGCCGTGCAAGCGACCAAGGCGTACATCGGGAGCGTGGATGAGAAATTGACCGCGCAGCTCAGCGAGCAGGCACGTGCCGCCGATGCGGCCGCCACTGCCGCCACGACGTCATGGAACACTCGCCACGCCGAACACCGCGCGATCCTCGAGCGTCTCCTCGCCTGGGAGCCGCAGATACGTGCCAATGAGGAGGCGATGCGAGGGTGGCGCATCGGCGTGGACGAGGCCATCCTACGGAGCGAGCAGCGAGGCACAGCGGCAGTGCAGGCGGCGCAAACCATCCTCGATGGCGGCCGTCTAGAGATGGCCGAGGCGGTCGGCAAGGCGTTGGCGAGCGTGCGTGAGCTAGAGCAGCGGTGGCCCGAGTGGGTGGCGGAACTTAGGGAGCAGCAGACGACGTTGAGCGTCCGCAAGGCGAACGCAGCGGAGGTGAACGAGCGGCTGGAGGAGATGGAGATGCAGCTTGGCTCGCTCACGCGCCAGATGACGCATAGCATGCCCGGCATGAATGAGCGGCTCGTCCGGCTCGAAGAGCCGCGGAAGCAGCTAGCTGCCCAGATGGAGGAGGTCGCTCGTGCCCTTGCTAAGGCCTCGAACGAGCTGGCGGAGATGCGCGCCGCTTTGCGGCATAGCAAGGCGCAGCTCGGTACGCTCTCGGCAGAGCGCCAAACGCACGCCACCGCGCTCGCATCGCTTGAGACGCGGCTGCGACAGGTGGGCTCCATTACTGAGGAGCAGGCGCGCTATCTCGTGACGCTGAGCGATGCGCTCCAGGAGAAGGGTGTGTCCGCACCCAAGTATCGCGTCTCATACATCTCCCAGACTCGAGTGGCGCCCTCCATGCTGCCAGACGCCCTCCTGCCCACGTGCGCGCATGCATGCAGCAGCGAGGATACGGGGCTGGCGGGAGGGAGACTAGCTTCTGCGACCGTGCGGCGGGCTCCTGCGACCGGTGGCTTGGGCGCAGGCTTCGAGCTTGGCGGAGTGCAGACACCAGCCCCAGCGTTCCGCGCGTATGATGCGGAGAGTGCTAGTGAGACTTAGTGAGACCAGAAACGATGAACTCGGAGCCGGGCACATCTGAGATCTGATGCAGATCGGGAACGCCACGGCTCACGTCCTCACGACCGGACGGTCAGACCGGGTTTCACGCAACGAAGTTAAGACGCGTAAGAGGCCGATGGCCGTGCCCCGGATCGCGGATGCGTCCCGTCTATTCTCTATACGTCGTATTTTGTAT
>Ga0209550_10001779_pt1 | contig 20695 bp, 16 predicted proteins | sample LauGreSuBDMM15SN_2_FD_187567 | JGI IMG/M metagenome (GOLD analysis project Ga0209550, IMG submission 187567) | Freshwater lake microbial communities from Lake Michigan, USA - Su13.BD.MM15.SN (SPAdes) (version 5) | ecosystem: Environmental > Aquatic > Freshwater > Lake | place: Lake Michigan... | reverse complement strand
ATAAACAGCATCGGTGGGGATATCTTTTTCTAAAATCAAACCTACGGCATTGGCCAAAGAGGCAGAGTCTCTTGAGATTTGAGCAGCGTAACCACCTGCGGCAGCGTTAAACAGCGCTACTGCGATTGCATTGACGGTTGCCATTGGACATTTTCCTTTTGTAGATTACAAAGACATTGCTAGTCTGATTTATGGCGCCGTGGCAGTGATGGCCACTGTAGACACAGTGCTGTCTACTTTGCCATCATTGACAATGAGAGAGGCCACATAGACACCCGCAACATCTGCTGTGAAGGTAGGTTGAGCGGCAGTCAGTGATGAAAGGCTGGCCGAGCTGCTTGCGGGTTTGTAGGTCATGACCCATTTGTACAAGAGCACATCGCCATTGGCATCGGTACTGCCTAAGCCATTTAAGGTGACAGTGGCACCCACTGCGACAGCCTGCTCAGTGCCGGCATTGGCAACAGGTGCAGAGTTGGCAACTGTGGCTGTAATGGACACATAACTGACTTCGCTGTTCAATTTGCCATCGTTCACTTGCAAACTGAAGACATAAGTACCGACCAGGTCTGCAGTGAAAGTGGGGCGTGATGAAGTGGACAAACTTAAACCGGCACTGCTGCCGACTGGCTTGGATATCAAGATCCACTTGTAGGTGAGCAAATCAAGATTTGCATCGGAGCTGGCTGTGCCGTCCAAGCTCACCGATTGACCCGCCACAACGTTTTGGAACGACCCTGCATTGGCCACAGGCGCAACGTTGGCTTGGGCTGCATTGACGGTAGCCGTGACAACCGCGCTGTCTACTTTGCCATCATTCACTACCAAGCTTGCAACATACACGCCCGTCAAATCTGCTGTGAAAGTGGGTTTTGCAGATGTCGTTGATGACAGGGTGGCGCTACTGCCAATGGGTTTTGCAAGCAAGGTCCATTTGTAAGTTAAGGTATCGCCATTGGCATCGGTACTGGCACTGCCATCCAATGTCACTGATCCCAAGACAACGCTCTGAATAGAACCAGCGTTGGCAACTGGCGCGACATTGGCTGCCGCAGCGGTAACCGTGATGCTTGAAATGGTGCTGTCAAGTTTGCCATCGTTCACGATGAGGCTGGCGACATAGTTGCCTGCAACATCTGCAATGAACGCAGGCTTGGCTGTGGTGGCATTGGCCAAGCTGGCTGTACTGCTGGTGGGCTTTGAAAGCAAGGTCCATTTGTAGGTGAGTGAATCGCCATTGGCGTCAGAGCTTGTGCTTCCATCTAAGGTGACTGCACCTAAAACAACATTTTGATTGGTCCCCGCGTTGGCCACGGGTGCCACGTTGGCGGCTGAAGCCGTAACACTGACTGTGACGGCGGCACTGTCTACTTTGCCATCGTTCACAACCAATCCAAACACATAAATGCCTGCAACATCGGCATTGAAAGTGGGCTTGGCTGATGTTGTGGAAGACAAAGATGCGGTGCTGCCCGTTGGCTTGTTGAGCAAAGTCCAAGTGAATGTGAGGGGTTCATAATTGGCATCAGAGCTGTTGCTGCCGTCAAGCGTGACGGTGCCCAAGGTGACGTTTTGGCTGGTTCCAGCATTGGCCACAGGGGCCGCATTGGCCGCAGATGCCGTGACCGTGGTGGACACGGTGGTGCTGTCTACCTTGCCATCATTCACAATGAGACTGGCCACATAAGTGCCAATTTTGTCGGCAACAAAGACAGGTTTGGCAGCTACCGCAGAAGACAGTGTGGCCGAACTGCCTGTTGGCTTAGATACCAAGACCCAGCGGAAGCTTAAAGGATCGCGATTGGCATCTGAACTGCTTGTGCCATCTAAGGTGACAGATGCACCCACCACCACATTTTGATTGATTCCGGCATTGGCAATGGGTTCGGAGTTGGCCGATGCAACCGTGACAGTCACAGCCGCAGCTGCACTGTCTACTTTGCCGTCGTTCACAATGAGCGATGCCACGAAAGTACCAGCCACATCGGCTTTGAACGTAGGCTTGGCGCTGGTGGTGGAAGAGAGCGTGGCCGTGCTGCCTGTCGGTTTGGTGATTAATACCCACTTGAAGGTGATGAAATCATTGTTGGCATCTGAGCTGGCTGTGCCATCTAAAGTAACCGTGGCGTTAAGCGCTGCATTTTGAGCCAAGCCCGCATTGGCCACTGGTGCCGAGTTGGCGCCAGATGCAGTGACGGTAACAGGGGCTGCTGTGCTGTCTACTTTGCCGTCATTGACAGTCAAAATGGCCACATAGGCGCCCGCAATGTCTGCCGTGAACTTGGGGTTGGGAGAGTTGGTTGCATTCAGTTCGGCAGTGCTTCCGCTTGGCTTGGAAAGCAGTGCCCATTTGTAGGTGAGGGGGTCTCTGTTGGCATCTGAACTGGACGTGCCATCAAGGGTGACAGATGCACCAATGGCCACACTTTGGTTGGGGCCTGCATTTGCAACAGGTGCCGAATTGCTGACACTTGAGTAAACGTTGACAGTAGCGGCCACACTGTTGGCTTTGCCGTCATTGACAAGCAAGCTGAGGGTGTAAGTGCCCGCTACATCGGCTGTAAAGGTGGGCTTGACGGAAGTGGCTGAAGACAATGCAGCCAAACTACCGGAAGGCACCGACATGAATTGCCAAAGGTAAGTGAGGGACTCGTTGTTTGCATCGCGACTGGCACTGCCATCCAATGTGACCACGCTGCCGGTGGTGACATTTTGGGTCACACCCGCACTGGCAATGGGAATGGCATTGGGAGAAGAATTGCATCCAGCACCAGGCAAAATTCCCAACACTGCAGAGCAGCCAGTGCTACCTCCGCCGCCGCAAGAAATAAGCAAAGGGGTCAGTAAGACAAGGAGGGTTAGGCGCAGTGTATTGTTCATGACAGCAATTATTTGCAAAGTGAATGTGAAATGTCGATGTTTTCTGGATAGCGCAGGCCTTTGTTGTTGTACAGATCAACAACGCCCCCAATAATGCCACCCGCTAACAAATTTCCAGCCATTTCCCATGAGGGCAGTGAAGGGGCATTGACCGTGAGGGGTTGGCTAAATTGAGTTTTGCAGGTAATGGCCAAACCCTTGTTGTCACCGCTTACGATGACTTTGCCAGGCGCATTGAATGTCCAGCTGCCTTTGCTGTTTTCAGCGCGGCAATAAGCCTGAACGGCTTTGCCTGTGCACATGACGCGAACATTGAGCTCCTGCGTGTCTTCATTGAGCAGGCTGGCACAGCCACTTAGACAGGCCATTGCAATGGCGAGCACTGGAAGTTTGTAGTCAATGGTCTGGGTCATGGCAAATCTAGGCTTTCTGAAATTCTATTTCTCTGTGCGTGAATCGGCATGTGGCTCTTAAACTTAAGTTGCTGCAGGTTTCTTTGTGCTTTTCTTTGGAAATTAGCTTGATTCTGTATAAATGTACAGTGAATTCATTGAAAATGATCTTGCTTGAAATATTCATATAGGATCGTATATACTCCGATCCTATATGAAGTTTTTTATCAGAATTCCACTGCACACAACAGTTGAGCAGTTTGCCAGGCTTGAAGCATTGCAGGTTGCTTTTGCGCAGGTATGCAACGCTTTGGCGCCAGAAGTGCAGCGCACGCGCATTTGGAACCGCGTTGTTTTGCATCACATGCATTACCGGGCGCTTCGAGAAAAATTTCCAGCACTGGGCTCTCAAATGGTTTGTAACGCCATTTATGCGGTGTCCAGAACTTCTCGCATGGTTTTTCAAGCGCCCGCCAGTCCATTTTATTTGCAGAAATTGGAAAACAAGCCCCTGCCACTTTTGCAGTTTGCAAACAACTGCCCCGTTTATTTTGACCGCCATACCTTGAGCATCAAAGGCTCTAAATTGTCTTTGTTCACATTAGATGGACGGATGCACTTTGAACTGACTTTGAAGGAAGCGCAGTTTTTGTTATTCAAAGTGTCAAAGCTGAAAGAGATTTCATTAACACGCAGATCAAACTTGTCTTATGAGTTGATGTTTGTGTTGGAAAGTGAGAAACCGCTCAATGAGCAAGAAGCGCAGTCCATCATGGACATTCCCTCTTCCGAAAAAGACAAGCCCTTGCCTTCGTCCTTGGTCCCTGAGTCTTTCATTCCAGATTATGTTTCAGTAGAGGTTGCATCATGAAGCCCAAAATTAGTTTGTCCGAGCTTTCGCAGGCTCTTGTGCCTTTGAAGCCCACCCTTTACAGAGCCCTTGTCTTTAGCACAATGATCAGTTTGTTGGCCTTGTCGCCAACCGTCTACATGCTTGAAGTCTATGAACGGGTTGTCAACAGTCGAAGCACCATGACGCTTGCCATGCTCACCCTGCTAATTGTCTTGGCCTATGCGGTCATGGAATTGCTTGAAAAAGTGCGTGGCTCTTTGATGCGCGCTGCAGGCGTTAAATTGGACGAAGCATTGTCAAAACGAGTGTATGACGCCATGTTTCAAGCGTTCTTACGCAAGCAAGTTGGAAGCTCTATGCAGGTTCTGAACGATTTGAAATCGATCAGAGAGTTTCTTGCCAATCCAGCCTTGATGGCCATTCTGGAGGCGCCAGTTGCATTGGTCGCTTTGGGATTGATTTTTGCCATCAGCCCCATCTTGGGTTGGGCTTCGGTTTTGGGCGCAGTCGCTCAAATTGCTGTGGCATGGATGAACGAGCGTGCAACGCGCAAGCCTTTGAATCTTGCCAATCAAAGTGCGCAAAATGCCAATCAATTTGCTGAAGCGTCCTTGCGCAATGCTCAGGTGATGGAGTCGATGGGAATGCTAGACGCCATTCACGCAAAATGGCAGCAGAAACAGAGAGAGTTCTTGGCGTTTCAAGCAATTGCTTCAGAAGGTGGTGGCTTGTGGACGGCCATGTCAAAGGCTGTGCAGCAAATTTTGGCATCCTTGCTTTTGGGATTGGGTGCATGGCTCACAATGAATAATTCATTGAATGGTGGCGCTGCAATGATGATCATTGGCTCTGTATTAGGGGGGCGAGTGCTCGCGCCTTTGAGTCAATTGGTTGCGCAATGGAACAGTGTGGTGGTGGTGAGGGCCTCATGGGCTCGATTGGACGGCTTGTTGGCCCAAGTTCCTGCTAAACAAGATTCAATGCCTTTGCCTGCACCCCGCGGCGCCTTGAACGTTGAAGGCTTGATTGCGGGTGCGCCTGGCCAGCAAGTGCCTATTGTGCGAGGCGTTCAGTTTGCCCTTAATCCTGGTGAAGTGTTGGCGATCGTAGGACCCTCTGCATCAGGCAAAACAACCCTCGCTCGTTTGTTGGTGGGGCTTTGGCCTTCCATGGGCGGCAAGGTGCGCTTAGATGGTGCTGATGTCTTTAACTGGGACAAAGCTGAACTGGGACCTTACTTAGGCTATTTGCCACAGGGTGTGGAGCTTCTAGAGGGAACCTTGGCTGAAAACATTGCACGCTTTGGAGATGTCGATATGACCCAAGTCGAAGCGGCAGCCAGTTTGGTAGGTTTGCATGAGTTGATCATGTCAATGCCGCAAGGCTATGAAAGCCCGGTTGGAAGAGATGGTGCTTTTTTGTCAGGTGGCCAGCGGCAGCGCGTAGGTTTGGCCAGGGCCTTGTACGGAAAACCGGTTTTTGTGGTTCTTGACGAACCCAATTCAAGTCTAGATGAGGCTGGTGACGCTGCACTTGCCAATGCCATTGCAAAGCTGAAGCAGCAAGGCACTACGTTTGTAGTCATGACACACAGAACCAGCATTTTGGGTGTGGCAGACAAGATGCTGATCATGCGAGAGGGATCGCAGCAGGCGTTTGGTCCACGTGATGAAGTGTTGGCTGCATTGCAAAAAGCCAGGCAGTCGGGCCAACAGCAGGTTCAAGCCAATGTGGCCAGCCCCAGCAACTGATGTGATGCAAAGTTTTAAAAAATGAAAACGCCAACTCTATTTAATCGCTACGAACTCACCCAAATCCTCTGGGATTTTAGAAAAGAGTTCTTGGTTGCGGGTGTGTTCAGCATGGTGGCAAATTTGCTGATGCTCACACCAACCTTTTACATGTTGCAGGTCTACGACCGTGTGATGTTGAGTCAGAGCATGGGCACTTTGACTTTTGTGTCTGCCATTACGCTGTTCTTTTATGCTGTTTTGACTTTTTCTGAGTGGTGCCGAACCAAGTTGTTGGTTCGCTCAGGTGTGAGGTTGGATGAATTAATCAGCAAAAGATTGTTTCATGCAAGTTATGAGGCCTACCTCAACCCGCATGTGGCCAACCCGTCTCGCGCCTTCAATGACTTGACTGAGCTGCGTCAGTTTTTGACAGGCAATGGCATCTTTGCGTTTTTTGATGCACCTTGGGCGCCTATTTACATCGGTGTTTTATTCATGTTGCATCCTTGGTTGGGTTTCATGGCCATTGGCTTTGCTGCCGTTCAAAGCGTGTTGGCTTGGTTGGGAACTCGTTCAACAAAGCCCGTTCAACTCATAGCAAATCAAGCTCAGCAAGATGTCGGCAGCTATTTGCAAAGTAAGTTCAGAAACTCTGAAGTCATTGAATCGATGGGCATGGTGGGAAATCTTTATCGGCGATGGGCCGGTAAAAACGCGTTGGCCATGGCGCGGTCCTTGAATGCGCAAGCAGTTTCAGGCAGAGTGGTCGCTTGGAGCAAATTTGTTCGCTATACCCAACAATCATTGGCGCTAGGCGGCGGGGCACTTTTGGTGATTCAGGGTGAGTTGTCGCCCGGTGCCATGATTGCTGCCAATGTGCTGATGACACGTGCATTGGCGCCCATTGATTTGATGGTGGGAACTTGGAGCGGATTTTTAAGTGCCAGAGAGGCGTTTGAGCGTTTGCGAGATTTGTTGGAAGCCCATCCACAGCGCCAAAAAGTTGACATAGCGGCTGTACCGCAGGGTGACATTGTCATGAAAAACGTCACATCTTCTGCGCCAGGAAAGAGTGAGCCCATCTTGAAGGCCATCAATGCCATCATGCCGCAAGGAACAGTCACAGTTGTTTTGGGTGCATCAGGATCTGGCAAATCAACACTTGCAAAAGTATTGCTGGGCATTTGGCCACAATCGTCGGGAGACGTGTTGCTAGATGGCAGGTCCATTGGCGATTGGGATCGAATGGCCCTTGGCCCGCATGTAGGCTACTTGCCTCAAGACATTGAACTCTTTGAGGGAAGCATTGCAGAAAATATTGCCCGATCTGGCAAGGTGGCTTCTGATGCAGTGATCGCTGCAGCAGAAGTGGCGGGACTCCACCAAATGATTCTCAGATTCCCCAAGGGCTATGACACGCCCATGGGAGAGGCTGGTGGCTTGTTGTCTGGCGGACAAAGACAACGAATTGCACTTGCCAGAGCAGTGTACGGAGAGCCCGCACTGATTGTTTTAGATGAACCCAATGCCAACTTGGACGACGAGGGCGAAGCCGCTTTGGTCAGGGCAGTTCAAAGTTTAAAAGCCAACGGTAAAACGGTGGTGCTGATCAGCCATCGTCCCAATATCTTGAGCGTTGCAGATCGTTTGCTGATTCTTCACGAAGGCATTGTTCAGGCAAGCGGCCCACGCGATGGCGTATTGGCGGCACTTCAAAAACAACGTGATGCAGCAAAAGCTGCAACGAATCCTTTATCAACTTGACCATTTATTGAGATAGTCATGACAAATACAAAATTAAATCAGTCTTTAAAATCTTTTGTTGAAAATGCCAAGGTGGTCAATTCATCGGAAGACAATGAAATACGCGCATCTTCCGATACACGCTCTGTCGCTAGAACCGGTCTTTGGATTTTAGGATTGGGCTTTGGTGGCTTCTTACTTTGGGCTGCACTTGCGCCCTTGGATGAAGGCGTACCTACGCAGGGCATGGTGACACTGGATACCAAACGCAAAACTGTGCAGCACTTATCTGGTGGCATTGTGAAAGAAGTGTTGGTTCAAGAGGGGCAGCAAGTTAAAGAGGGCGATCCCTTGATGCGCTTGGATGCTGCAGTGATGAAAGCAAATTATGAGGCTGTGAGGCAGCGCTATTTGGGTTACCGTGCCATACAGAGCAGGCTTTTTGCGGAGCAAGCAGGCCGTGACATCATAGATTTTCATCCGGATGTGAAGGCTGCAGCAAACGACCCATTGATCAAGCAGCAAACACTGACTCAACAGCAACTTATTCAAGCCAGACGTGCGGCATTGAATGCTGAACTGCAAGGCATAGAAGAGAGCACGCAAGGATTGAAAGAGCAATTCAATTCTTACCAAAATATCTTGGTACAAAGAAAAAACCAATTGTCCTTATTGACAGAAGAATTGAACAACACCAGAGGGATGGTCAAAGAGGGCTATGCCCCTAGAAATCGACAATTGGAATTGGAGCGCATGGTTTCAGAGTCCAATGCATCGATTGCAGATTTAACAGGCAACAGTTTGCGTGTCACAAGGCAAATTGCCGAATTGGTTCAACGTTCTTTGGGCCGAAAACAAGAGTACAGAAAAGAGATTGAAACGCAGCTGGCTGACGTGACCAGAGAGGTTCAGTCGGATGCTGAGAAATTTGTTGCTGTCTCTGCAGATTTAGATCGAATGGAAATACGGGCGCCAGCCACTGGACAGGTGGTTGGACTGACAGTGCAGTCTGTAGGCGCTGTCCTTCAAGCAGGCCAGAAATTATTAGACATCGTGCCTGAAAGCCAATCGCTGTTACTTGAGGCGCATATCCCCCCCCATTTGATCGATAAAGTGCAGTCCAATTTGCCCGCAGACATTCGGTTCAATTCATTCGCGCATTCTCCTCAACTGGTGGTTGAAGGGAAGGTCTTGTCTGTGTCAGGCGATCTGTTGAGCGACCCCCAAGCACCTCAGTTTATGTATTACTTGGCCAGAGTGCAGGTTACGCCAGAGGGCATGAAGACCTTGGGCCAACGGCAGATGCAACCAGGGATGCCTGTCGAGATTGTGATTAAGACAGGTGCTAGATCGATGCTGACTTATTTGATGCATCCTTTTACGAAGCGAATGGCCGCTTCTTTGAAGGAGGAGTGATGAACTACAAGTTATCAATTGTCCGAATTTGGGCGCTTAGCATGGTTTGCGCTGCCTCTTTGGCATGCCAAGCGCAAACACCTATTTTGAACTTGAAGCAAATTTACCAGGCTGCTTTGGAGCAAGATGCCACCATCAGGGCATCTCGCGCCGCAACGGATGCAGGGCGTGAAAGACTGCCTCAGGCCAAAGCGGGCTTGATGCCTCAAATTTCTGCCAGTGCAAGCAGGAATAACAATAATCTTTCAAGCACTTCACCCAACCTGCTAGGGACGCCCGTAACAAGCACTGACCAATATTTCAGTGACAACCGGTCGCTTCAATTGCGGCAGCCAATTGTGAACATGCAACGCTGGTTGCAGTTTGAACAAGCTAAATCCATTGTTGAAGAAGCGGAAGCGAATTTAGACAAAGATTTGCAAAATTTGGTCGTGCGCGTGGCGGGTTCTTATTTCGAGGCCTTGTTGGCAGATGAACAGCTTGAATTGGTCTTGGCCCAAAAGACCACCTATTCAACCATGTTAGATGCTGCCCAAAAGGCCATTCTGGCGGGTTCTGGCACTCGAACCGACATTGACGATGCAAGGTCTCGTTTAGACATGGCACTTGCCCAAGAGTTGGAGGCAAGGCAAAACCAAGATTTAACCAAGCGTCAATTGCAAGTGTTGATTAACCAGCCTGTGGCTAAGTTGTCGGCTTTGAACGTAGGCGCTTTGAAATTGGCATTGCCAGAGCCTTCAAATTTAGATCTTTGGACTCAAAAAGCAGAAGATGCCAGCCCTGAAATTAAGGCCTTGCAAGCCAGGTTGGCGGCAAGCAAACGCGAAGTGAGTAAAGCGCAGGCTGGGCACTTGCCCACATTGGACGCTGTTGCGCAATGGTCTAACAGTGGCAGCGAAAATATCACACGCATCAACTCTCGATATGAAAGCAAATCAGTGGGTGTTCAATTGAACATCCCCCTGTTCTCGGGAGGCTATGTCAATTCAACAATTCGCCAGGCCGTGGCTGAACAAATGCGGGCCGAAGAAACGCTAGAGGCATTGCGCCGTGATTTGGGTGTGCGTGTTCACAAAGAGTTTCGCGGCATGACAGAAGGTGTGCTGAGAGTACGCGCTTTGGAGCAAGCGGTTCGGTCGGCAGAACAAATGTTGAAGTCAACGCAAATGTCCTTGAAAGCTGGAACTCGCACTCAGCTTGATGTGCTGAATGCACAACAACAGTACACGCTGGCTTTAAGAGATTTGGCGCAGGCGCGATTTGTCTACCTCATGTCCAAGGTTAAGTTAGCCGCTTTGGTTGGAGATGATGCGCAAGCCTCTGTGGAGCAAGTGAACGCTGCTTTGTCTGGGCAATAAGATGGAGGCCTAACGCGGCCATTCAACTGCCAAAAACAACATACTCCAAACCAGTCTGCGCAACGCCCACCAATTCCAAATTGATCTGACTTTCTAGATCGACGTTGAGTGCTGCGTTCATCAAGTACGGTTTGTCGTATTGAACAGACATGACGGCCAATTGCGTTTGGCTCATGCCCTTGAGCAAGTTACTCACCACTTGAGCCTCAGCTTGCGATGGGGTTTTTCCGTAAAGCCCTTTGTAGAGCAAATCAATGAAGGCTGACTGTGAAGGCGCCGCGCCCAACCGGATGGCAAGTCCCAGCTCCATCAAGCGAGAAAAGTCATAGCTCAACTCATCCATGTAGTAAAGCGCAATGCCCGCAATGGCTTTGTCTTTCAACATGCTGGCCCCAAACGTCAAGGCCAAAGTTTTGGCCACAATGCCTGCGTTGCCTTCAATGTCTAGCGCCACTGATGTGTCTGCAAAATGAATTCTTTCGATGTTCATCAAGGTGTCGCTGCCAAGCACAAAGGCTTTGTCTTCACACACCCAGTCGCCCGTCCACGCAGACTTATAAAGCTGGTAGGTCGACTTGGCTTCTTTGTAGCGCACTTCATCAAAGCCCTCTCGGCCATCGACCAAGTCGTTGCCTGGACCAGGCTTGAACTTGTTGCTTTGTGCGTTGCCTTTCAAAACATCATCGCTGCTCGTACCAATGACCTCTTCGATGTAAGTGCCCGAGCTGATGATCAAATTATTTTGCGCGGGCACTCCGTCTGACGTCATTCCCACTGAGCTGATGGCTGAGGGCCTCAAATCGACCCGTGCGCCAAAGGACAGAGAAGATAAATCGAGCGTGTCAAAGCCTTTGGCGTCGTCGATGGTGGAGATCGACAATCCTGAGTTATCTTGCAGCTTGTAAAGACTGGAGGCTGCACTTTCTGCCTCTTGAAAGTACAGCTTTTTGAGGGCTTGAATGTCCAACAGGCCAAACCACGTTTGCCACAAGCCACTTGCTGATGCTTTATCGGCCATGACTGTGTATGCAGGGTCTTGCCATTTGGGCAGCAGCACAGGGCGCACTGAAGCATCGTCAGTCAGCAGCGGGTGCGACAAGCCAAGTGCGTGACCAATTTCGTGCAGCAATACTTGGTAGCCTTCTTGCCCCGGCGCAAGTTTATAGGTGGTTTCAATGTCCAATAAAACATCGCCCGCCTTGTCGTCTGTGACGGCGCCGGGAATGAAACTCAAGCCCCTGGTGCTCGCTTGCTGACTGGCGCCAAAGCGAAGTTGTCCAAAGTTTGATCCTGACTCGGCGACTTCTAAAAACCGAATGCCAATTTGCTCGCTCAGTTTTTGGAGGATGCCTCTAACAGCCGATTGATAGCTGGCTGAAGCGGGCACAAAGCCACCGAGGCCTTGGGATGCTGCATAAGAGGGTTGCGACAGCATGAAGCTGTAGCTAAGGGTCTGGTTCAAGCCCAAAGCATTTGCCTTCCAGCCATGCGTCATGGACTCGATCAAGGTTTGCTCACCAATCAAATTAAAGTCAATCAGGTCTTGGGGGCTGTAAACCTCGGGGGGTAAATCGGGTCGGTTGAACTCAAACGATTCGATGGATACAAAAGTTGCTTTATAGCCATTGCGCTCAAGGACAACTGTGCTGCCGTCTGCATTGACAGAAATTTTGAAATCGCTGATTTGTTGCTGCCAAAAACTAACAATATCAATGCCGCTTCGGCCATCAAGGTAGATGTTGCCAGGCTTGCTGAAGTTGCTTACGTTGAATCGGTTGTTGTACTGGTCACCTAGGCCAATGTCTCCAGTGCGATAACTACCCCCTCCAAAATCAACAGATCTGATACCAATCAGGGTGTCTCGGGTGCCCCACCCATCAAGGGCAAAGCCCAGTGCTAGGTCGACGTACACAGCGTTGGGGGAGTCCCAATAACCCACATGACCGCCCCACCTGCCATCGTCTGACACGGTAGAAATAAGTTTGTCATTACCTTTGCCACCTATGAGTGCGCCGTTGTGGTTAACCTTGAGTTCATCATCGCCATCGAGGCCATAAATGTTGTCCCAATTTGAGCCTTGTACGTGCTCGTATTTGTCGTTACCGTTGGTGAGTCGAATGTCAGCCATTGATATACCCCACCGTCTTCTTTGCAAAATTCTTCAAATTGGGCATGACGGTGGTGAGTTGACTGACCGGCAAACCTAGCCACAACAGCATGTCCGCCGCCACCTGATCCGATGACAGTTGCGGCACCCAATAGCCACGCTTTTGGTTGTGCGCATCGTCTGGGCCACCCAAGATCAATCTGGGGAAAGCGTTGCCATACAACTGCCCGCCTTGCACCGCGTTGCCCATGACCAACCAGTGGCTGCCCCATGCATGGTCAGAGCCGTTGCCTGCAGCCGGGTCAAGCGTGCGGCCAAACTCACTGGTCACCAAAACCGCCACTTGATCGCCCAAACCTGCGGCGTTGATGGCTTGATCAAATGCCACTAAGGCATTGGCCAATTGCGCCAGCTGGCTGTCTTGGTTCATGCGGCCGCTTTGGTCGTTGCTGTTGCGTTGGTTGGAGTGCGTGTCAAATTGCCCCCACTCCACGGCATAAATTTGACTGCTTGCGCCTGCCGCTTTGTAAAACGGCATGACGCGCGCTGCAAAACGAAGCCTTCTTGCCAGGTCATTGTTTTCAAAATTGCCTGCGGGGTTGGTGGTGGTACTTTCTGCTTTCACCAACTCCACTGAATCTAAAAAATTGGCGCGGAAGGTTCTGGCGTATTCACTTTCAACATGCGTGGACGACTGCAATCTTGTTAGAGATTCCATGATCTGCGTCCATTCGCTGTTTTTATCCGCCAAGTTGGCATGCCCCAGGTTTCTTGAGAAATTAGATTCAGCATTCAAAATTCGGCTGCGCTGGCCCAATACCAAGGTAGAGGCACCTGAGTCAATCGAGATAAGGGGTGCTTTCATGGGGCGATTGCCGCTCATGGCTTCAATGGCCCGGCCGCCCCAGCCACTGGGGTCTTGATCGCCCATCCAACCCAGCACCAGGTGCGTTTGCTCTGGGTGTGAATACAAAAACGGCGGCAAACTTGCGGTGCCGTTGAGCACTTCACTGGCTGTCGTGGGTTTGATCAGGGGGCCCGCATTGGCAATGAAGCCCAGCTTGCGTTGGTTAAACAAGGGAACCAAGCTAGACATAGCCCGATTCAAGCCCATGGTGTGGCCAAAAAATTGACTGGACAAATTGACCAAGTCGTCTTTTCTGAGGGCAATGCTAGGACGTGATTTTTGGTAGTCGGTGTACGCTGCGTCGGTGGGCACCAACAGGTCGTTGCCGTCGTTGCCGCCATTTAAGTGGATGACCACCAAAGCTTTGTAAGCAGCCGAGCTTGCAGACGATGAATCTAGGCTGAGCATGCTCAAGCCTGACCCCAGACCCACAGCCCCAGTGGCCGACAACATTTTTAAGAGTTCACGGCGATTGGTCATTTGATCACTCCAAATGTAGGCGTGGTGGAAAGAGTTTCTATCAGCATGGCAACTTTTCGGAGGTGCGATTCATTCAACAAGGCACTGCCAAGCAAATTCAAAGCACCTTCACGCAGTGGCGCGGGCAGGGCGCCTTTGAAATAGCGCGTGCTGATCAATTGCACCAACTCCTCAGGTGAGCGCTCGGATGCTTTGATGAATACATCAATGTCGCAACCTGCATTGGTGAAATTGGACGTGATCTCCAAATGCCAATTCAAGCCGCCAGCCCTGTCTCTAAAGGCCCTGGTATTCAGCAGTTTTTGCTCTGGTGCGGGGGTTAAGCTTTCTGGCGCTTTGTGATCGGGCGGGTAATAACCAAAAACACTAGGGGCATCAAAAATTCTTTGTTCTCCATTGAGAAAGGGGCTGTTCACGTTGTTTCTGTCTCGAACTGCAGCAGTGCAATTCATGCCCCTTAACAAGTTAATGTGATGAAGCAACGGCTCTTTGATTTTTCCAACGATCGGTTTTTGATTGGTAGGAGAATCACCAACCCTGGCTTCAGGGTCAAGCAATATGGCTTTCGCAACTTGACCTAAATTGCCACCGCTGCTTACAAAAACTTTCGAAACCCTTGTCATGTATTCGGGCGATGGGTTGCTTGTAACCAAACTTTGAATCAATCTTCTTGACACAAATGGCGCTGTATTGGGATGAGTGACCAAAATTGAAATCAAACTTTCTAGATCTTTTTCAATGGTTTGACCGGCTGGAATTGTTTTACCCAATACTTTCTTTTGTTCAGAACTGTGGGCGCCAGACCAAGTTTTCGGACGCATGGGCACACCAAAATTTCCCCAATTTTGTTGAGGTAAATTTTGCTCTCGCGCTGTTTCCCAGCCGCTCAGTGCTTTAGTAGCCTCAATAACATCTTGTTGCGTGTATGTTTCAAGCGGCTTGCCAGTTGCGTCCCTTTGAATGGTTCCATCTTGATTGAGTAGTACCAGACCTACGGTAAAAAGCTGCATTAACTCGCGTGCGTAGTTTTCGTTTGGGCTGTTGGCGACGTTTTGATCATTGTTCAAAAAGGTGCCCATGATGGGACTTAAAGAAACAGCCCTGATGAGGTCAGAAAATGACCCCAGCGCATTTCTTTGAATGGTGTTCATGTATTCAACACGCCCGTAGGGATTTCCATTCGCCACAATGAAGTTAAACAGGGCCCAAGTCATTCGCTGCCTGAGTTGGTCTTCTCCGCCCAGAGCCAAGTCCATGAATCTGAGCTGAATCCAGCCGTGTGCCAAGTCGCGTGCAGCTTGGTTTTCGTCTGAGAAATCAATGACGTAATTAGGTGCCCTCAAAATTGAAGCTGGTACAGACAATTGACGATCAATCCATGCTGTTGCTCCCAATCTTTGAGCCTCTGAAACAGATGCTGTATTGGGGCCCCAACTGGCTTGTTCTAGCAGTCTGGAAGCGGCATAAAAGTTGGCATTTTTCGGGACGGAGTCAGTTACAAGGACTTGCCCCTCAGAAGCAACAAAACTGGGTGCTTGTGCCAGCTTGTTTGAGTCTCCACAGGCTGATAAGAGTGACACCAGCACTGCCAGAGTTATGCACTTTTTCATGGAAATACCTTATAGAATGTTCAAGTAATTATATTTAATTGAGTAAATAATCAATTAACAACAATAGCTTTGTTGTTAATTCATTCAATGCACTTGGTTTCTTAACTTGAAAAATCCCAATCCCATTCTTGGCAAGCTTCACAACCAAACCAGAGAAGTATTGGTGGGAACTGCTGACGACGACACCATTTACCCTGGTGGGGGGTGGGACATCGTGGAGGGAGGGCCAGGTGTAGATACTGTAGTGATCATTGGGCGATCTAGCCAATTCAAGCTTGTACTTGAAAACGGCGTGACCTACATTGATGCTTTGTCTGGCGCCAGCGCCATGACCGAGCGAGCTCAACTGGTCAATGTTGAATTTGTTCAATTTCTAGACAAAACGGTCAGTTTGGTGGTTAATGACATTTTTCTTGGCGAACCTGGCATTGATTTTTTTGATGGCGGCCTAGGCTCTGACACGGTGGTTTACTCTGGCCCTTTAGAACAATATACCGTCAACAAAAGCGGCAACCGATTCATAGTCAGCGAACCAACAGGTTTAGACGGAACGGATTACCTCACAAGCGTTGAGCGTTTGCACTTCAAAAATTCAAAATTGGCGCTTGATGTGGCAGATGGTCCTTTGGCAGATGGTGCCAAACTCATTGGTGCGCTGTTAGGTCCTACTTTCATCAAAGACAAGGCCATTGCTGGCATTGTGATTGGCTTGATGGAGCAAAACTACTCACCTGAATTTGTCGCGAATTTGGGCTTGGCTACACCCCTGTACCTCAGCATGGCAGGCTCATCTAGCAACGTAGATTTTGTTAAACATGTGTTCAATAACGTAGTGGGGCGCCCGCCCTTAATTCAGGAATTGAACGAGTTCGTTGGAATGCTAGAAAATGGATCGATCAATCAGGCATCACTTGCCGTTATGGCTGCGAACACAGATCTCAATGCTGCACGCATTGATTTGATTGGCCTAGTTCAGCACGGTTGGGAATTCATCTGATTTTTGAGGGTGTGGCAACTTGATTGAAAATATTTAGCTGGGAGTTTGAAGCACTCTTGCTATTTCAGCAAACCCTGCGCCACGCTCATGCTCAGCAATGTATTTCGGCAGATGCTTGAGTTCTTTTTCAAATCGTTTGATGTTGGCCACGCCCACGCTGTACGTGAAATTTTCAAACATCACTTGGTCATTTGTAGAGTCGCCCACATAAACCCATTGTTCGATTTCTTGTTTTAAATTTCGGCCAGTGAGTTCTTTCAGAATCCACTGCGCGCCATGCCATTTGTTGTGGTCACCAAACCATGCGTTGATGTGGATGCTGCTGATGGTGGCGGTCATGCCTTCTTGTTGGAGCAGTTGGACTACCTGTTGAATTTGATCTTGAGTGAGGCGATGAAACTCGCTGTGGTCAAACGCGATGTCAGTTTCGCGGCCGGGGGAATCTTGGGCCATGGCTGTGCCTGGAATTTCTTTCAGCACTCGCTGTGCGATACCTTGCATTTGCTGATAGTTGAGGGTGCGTGTCGCTAAATCTTGTTGGTAGATTTTGGTAACTTGCTTTGTTTGCGTGTTGTGCACCAAAGCGACTGCGCCGTTCTCTGCCACTATAGCGTTCACTGGCCATGTGGTTGCAAATGGGATGCTCCAACCAACGGGTCTGCCCGTGATGGGAATGACCATGAGGCCACTGGCTTTTAAGCTGTGCAGCGCTTGAAGCGCATCGGGCGTGATGGCGCCTTCGGTGGTGAGGGTGTCGTCAATGTCCGTGAATACGCCCATCATTTTTTCGCGAGCACTTTGGGGCCAAGACGAAAGGGGTTTCATCTCAATTCTTTAAAGATGGGTTCAGGTTGGTGAATTTTGCAACCTGCATTTTGAATACGTCAAAGTATTCAATGGCATCGTTAGCATCACCTTCCCAACACTTTCTTTCAGCCGCTTCAGTTTCATATTTTGGGATGACCTTGGCAGCGGCCTTTGTGCTGTTTTGAAGCTTAGTTTGCTTTGGCATCAACAAGCCTTTCTTTGCGGTGTTGGCTATTTGGCTTTGAAATTGCAAGCGCTTGTGTCTTGCTATTTTATAAGATTGACTTTATAGTAGTGTTAAACACTACATAATATTGTATGAAAACCATTTCTGCCGCCGATGCAAATCGATATTTCTCCAGTGTGCTTCGGGATGTGGCCTCTGGTGAAGTGGTTACCGTGATGTCCAGGGGCAAGCCAGTGGCAGTGATTTCTGCAGCCAATGCTGAGGAAGCAAGCAAAATGGTCGCTAGAAAAACCCTCATTGAACGTTTAAATCGACAGCCTGCCAGTGGCACTAGAAATTGGACACGCAACGATTTGTATGAGGTTTAAGCCTTGAGGGTTGCGCTGGACACCAATGTGTTGGCCTATGCCGAAGGTCTGGGAGATGGCGTTCGTTGCAAACTAGCGCGCGACTTGATCGAACAACTCAATCCTGCAGATTTAATATTGCCAGTTCAAGTGTTGGGGGAATTGTCTAGAGTCTTGACAGTCAAGATGAAAAAAATTCCTTTAGATGTTATAGATATCTTGTTAAATTGGTCTGATGCCATGTCGATGGCGGACACCACATGGGGCTCTTTCCAAGCGGCACTTGATCTGTCTGTCGATCATCAAATTTCAATGTGGGACGCTTTAATTTTGTCTGTGGCGGCAGAAAACCAATGCAGACTTTTAGTCAGCGAAGACTTTCAGAATGGATTCACCTGGCACGGCGTGACAGTAGTCAATCCTTTTGAAACTAAAGCCAAGCCCTACAAGTTGTTGTCAATGATTCTTGAAAAGTTGAATGATGAGTAAGACTAAATTGAATGGCTTTGGCGTCATGCTCTTTGTGACAGGCTTGATGGTTTTTTCAACGGCTCAGGCACAAGTGCTTAAGCTAAGAGCAGACGGGCCCGATGCCAAAGAGTTGGGGCAAGAGCAGGGCTACAAGGCTTGTGTTCAAGCCTTAAGCAGACCCGAGTGCCGCGTGGGCGCGTGGTCTGCGCCTGCGCCCAGTTTTTTCAACGCCATTGTGAAGCCATCAAGCAATACATGGCCATTGCCCGATCACGAGCAAGCCCCCAACATTTCTTGGAAGTGGGGCTTGTTTTCTAAAAGCGTCGATGACTTTATGGACGCGACTCAAACCACAGGCTTGCTCATCCTTCAAAACGGCAAAGTGGTGGCTGAGCGTTATCAATACGATCGCAAGCCGGGCATGCCCATGCGTTCTTTTTCAATGGCTAAAACTTTCACAGCCATGCTGGTGGGCATCGCTCAATCCAAGGGCTTGATTCGATCTTTAGATGACAAGGCCTCCGATTACTGGCCAGAAATTGCAGGCTCGGCTTATGGCCAAACTTCAATTCGCAATTTGTTGCGCATGTCATCCGGCGTGCCCTTCAGGGAGCTGTATACGTGGACGCCCGATGATGACAACTGGGTGTGGGGGCAAGTGCTTTACAACAGCCAAAATGCCAACAATCCATCGCGCATTGTCGATTATTTGAATGCCAAAAATAAACGCGATCTAGAGCAAGGCCAAAAGTTTCATTACGCTTCCATTGAGACGGAAATTTTGGGACGGGTGTTGCGCCGAGCTACAGGAAAGTCCATCAGCGCACTGACCGAAGAATGGTTATGGCACCCCATGGGCGCACAAGACCTTGCACATTGGAATGTGGCCTCCACCGACAGAGTAGAGGCTGCCTCGGGTGGTTTCAATGCTTCTTTGAGAGACTATGGCCGATTTGGCATGTTGTTAGCCAATGATGGCATGCGTGATGGCGTGGAAATTATTCCGCGCGAATATGTGCTGGATGCCACAGATGCCGGCCGACAACCTGCTGGCTTTAAGCCTCGCGTGGCCACTTCTTATTTTGGGTATGGCTATCAGGTTTGGTTGCAGCCCAACAAGACCCGCACTTTTGCTTTGCAAGGCATACACGGGCAGAGCGTGTTGGTCCAACCGGCTAACCAAATTGTGATTGTCATGACCTCGGTCAACCACAAACCCAGTGGCCAACAAGATATGCGGCCTTATCAACTTCGAAGCGCTTTTTGGACGGGTGTTTTGAAAAGCTTAGGTGGGGATGCTGGGCAGTGAGTGGGTCAAGGTCTAATTCACAACTTTAAAAAATTGGCTTAGCCCGCCGAGCCCAACGCCAAGCCCGCATGTTCCCTAAGGGGATGGAAATGAATCTTTGGAAACCGCTCTTGGGCCAAGCGCACATCATAAGGTGAAGTGCAAAGATAAGCCAATGTATTGGCCGCATCCAAAGCCATGCGCTGTGGATAAGCATTCAAAAATTCTCGCATTTCAGCAGGCGTATCCGCCGTGATCCAGCGCGCGCCTGTGTACTGGCAGCCTTCTAGCCTTACATCGCAATCGTATTCAGCCTTCAGCCTGTGCTGCACCACTTCAAATTGCAACTGCCCCACAGCACCTAACAACATAGGGCCGCCCACTTCCGGTTTGAAAACCTGAATAGCGCCTTCTTCACCCAGCTGGTCAAGGCCCGCTTGAAGTTGTTTAGTTCTCAGCGGATTCTTCAAGATGACGGTCATGAACAGCTCAGGCGCGAAGAAGGGCAGGCCTGTGAACAACAAGTTGGCGCCGTCGGTGATGGTGTCGCCCAACTGCACGCCACCGTGCGTTGTGAAGCCAATGATGTCACCCGCGTACGCTTCGTCTACCGCTTCGCGGCGTTGGCTCAAGAAGGTCACCACGCTGGTGGGTCGCAATTCTTTGCCAGTGCGTTGCACTTTAAGTTTCATACCTGGCGTGTACTTGCCCGAGGCCATGCGCACAAACGCAATGCGGTCGCGGTGCGAGGGGTCCATGTTGGCTTGAACCTTGAACACCACGCCTGCGAAGGCTGCGTCTTCGGGCTGAATTTCTTTGATGACGGGTTGTTTGTTGACGATGAGTGAGCTGGTGCGCGACTGTGGCGGGGGCGCTAAGTCAACCAGTGCGTCTAGCACTTCCATCACACCGAAGTTGTTCACACCGGAGCCGAAGAACACGGGCGTTTGTTTGCCGGCCAAGAAGGCTTCTTTGTCGAAGCTAGGTGAGGCACCGGTAGCGAGTTCCATGCTTTCTAAAGCGGTGGCAAATTCGGCGCCAAAGCGGGCATGCAATGCGGCCGCTTCTGTCAGTGGCATGGCTTCGAAGTCTTGGGGCAAACGCTCGCTGCCAGATTCA
>Ga0209550_10001778_pt1 | contig 20701 bp, 21 predicted proteins | sample LauGreSuBDMM15SN_2_FD_187567 | JGI IMG/M metagenome (GOLD analysis project Ga0209550, IMG submission 187567) | Freshwater lake microbial communities from Lake Michigan, USA - Su13.BD.MM15.SN (SPAdes) (version 5) | ecosystem: Environmental > Aquatic > Freshwater > Lake | place: Lake Michigan... | reverse complement strand
GTTACCGCCGTGAAAGGGCGATGTCCTAGGCCCCTAGACGATGGGGACGTTTCAAGGCTTAGCAATCTTACCCGCCAAAAGGCGTGCAACCAAACCGCAGTAATTACCGCTTAATTAAGCGCCCAGCGCACAGTAATTGTCACTGTTACATCTTGCTCACCAAGATCAATCTCAACGGCTGCAGCATCTGCTGCTCCTGCCTTGGCTATTGGAAATGGTGATGAGTAGATAGGCGAAGATTGCTCTTCAAGGAATAGGACTTTGCCGATACTTGTTCCTAGAAGCTTTGCATAGGAAGAAGCTTTTGATTTTGTGTTTGCTACTGCTGCTGCTCGTGCCTCTTCTGTGGCAAGTGATGGATTAAGTGTTGTCGGTATGACTCCACCTAACTGCACATTGTCCCCTCCGGCAGTAACTACTGCTTCAATGATTGTGCCAGCAGTAGAAGCTTTTCTTACTAGGACGTCAAATGATTGTGATGCACGGTAGCCAGTGATTTTGGTGCCAGCCTCTTGTGTGTAGTTGTATTCAGGGTAGACAGAGATGTTAGCAGAGCGAATATCTTTAAGCGCAATTCCCTTTTCCTTCAGCGCTGCGCGCACAGCTGCTGCTGATTTACTGGCAGATGAAAGTGCTGCCGCATTAGTTGGTGCTAGGGCCGAGACTGTGGCATTAAAGCGAACTGCATCCGGGACAACTGAGGCTGTGCCAACACCTGTGACAGTGATGTAGCGGTTATTAGTGGTGTCGGCGCCATTGGCTGGAATGGCTAGGGCGACGATGCCTGCGGCTGCGGCGACCGTGAGGAGGGATGCGGATGTCCGAAGTTTTGTAAGTTTCATAGCTTAAGTATCTACTGTTAACTGTGAATTGACCAAGAATGGCACTTAAAAAGATTGTGAATATAACCTCTGGTGATGCTCGACCATGGATTCAGAAGAGAAAAAATCCCTCACTCTTTGCTCGCCAGCTTTTCCAAAAATATGCCGAAGTTCTGGTTCCGCTAAAAGTCTTGCAATACCTTGAATTAAACCCTCAGAAGAAACCTCAGTTAAGTAGCCGGTAAAGCCGTCAATTACTATGTCGCTAACCGAGCCAACGTCGGTGCTTACTATGGGTAAGCCAGCTTGTGAAGCTTGAATCAAAGTTAGAGGTATGCCTTCATTGTCACTACACAAGATTGCAATATCGGCGGCGCTTAGAATCAAATCAATGTCGCTTCTCCATCCCAGAAAAGTCATCGGAAGACCTTCAGATCCGGATACGCCTTCAATTGTTGCTAGAAGTTCGCCTGCTCCAGCGATAAGTAATTGAGAATCAGGATGATTCACTTTTAGGTATCTTGCTATTTCTAGCAATCGATCTGGGCGTTTAATCTGTGTGAGACGACCAACAAAGACCAAATAGGTTTTACTCGATTCCAGATCCAAAGACTTCTTGGCTTCTTCCTTGGCATAAGTTTTCAAAGGCTGCAGACCAGGGAAAATGACTTCATATTTTGAATCAGTTCCGATTGCAGCGTCGACTAAGTCTTTCTTAACACTGTTTCCAATAGCGATTATTCGAAATGTGATTACAGCGAGAAACTTCTCCACGAAGACTACAAGTCGAGTTTTACTCTCACTAAAATAGCCGTGAAGCAAATGTCCGTGAAAAGTATGCACACGTTTGGCTGAAGGAGCTGCAATAAGACTAGCAACTCTTCCAAGTACTCCAGCCTTGGCTGTATGGGTGTGGATGACGTCGGGCTTGAATTTTCTAATTTCTTTTATGAGAAGGAAAAAGGCATTCACGTCCCTAAGTGGTGAAATAGATCGACCAAATCCAGGTACTCGGATTACCTTCACATCTTTGGCAACTTCATCAAGGTAGTCAGATTCATTCTCGTCGCAATAGCCAGTGACGAGAACAGCAGTCACCAATTTAGGGTCAAAGCTTCTCATCAAGTCAGCCACCAGCACCGCTGGACCACCCACATTCATGCGGGCAATAATCTGCATAACTCTTATCGGATGCCCTGTCTTCATGGCTGTATCTTCCACCAAAACAATGGATAATTGGGCAAGTTATGAGCAACTCACCATTTATTTCAAATTGCACTGCAGGTGCTATTCGTGATGCCGCCCTTGCGCTAAAGGCTGGGCATCTAGTGGCATTTCCAACCGAGACTGTATATGGACTTGGTGCGGATGCGAGAAATCCAGAAGCTATCAAAAGGATTTATGAAGTAAAGGGACGTCCGACAGACCACCCTCTAATTGTTCATATTTCGTCTTTCAATCAATTGGATAAGTGGGCAATAGATGTTCCTGAGTACGCCATAAATTTAGCAAGAAAATTTTGGCCTGGACCGATGACATTGATACTAAAGAGAAGTGAAAATGCTGGAGACTTTATAACGGGTGGTCAAGATACTGTTGGTTTGCGTGTGCCAAGCGACCCGATTGCACAAGCACTGATTACTGAATTCGAGAAGATTTCGAACTCGGCCATTGCCGCACCTAGTGCAAATCGCTTTGGTCAGGTTTCACCAACTTCGAGTGCAGACGTACAGGAAGAACTAAGCGAATACTTAGATTCTGTAGACCGGATATTAGATGGCGGAAATTCGAGTATCGGAATTGAATCAACAATTATCGATTGCACAAGTGACTTTCCAATAATTTTACGTAAAGGAGCAATTACTAAATCTGAAGTCGAGGCAATGCTTGGCATTAAAATTTCCTCAGAAAACAATTCAGGTACAAAATTTAGTGGCTCATTTGATAAACATTACTCACCAAAAGCTCAGATAATTTTGGATTCAGCCCCCGATGAAAATGATGGATTTATCGCCCTGAGTACAATTCCGACGCCAACAAATATAGTTCGACTATCTGCACCAAAAGATGTCCAAGATTTCGCCCGAAGTTTGTATTCGTCCTTACGCAAGGCTGATCAGAGTGGAATAGGGCGCATCGTGGTTGCTCAACCAGAAGGCGAGGGACTAGCTGAGGCAATTCGAGATAGGCTTGCCAAAGCAGCCAACGGACGCTAAAAGATTGAATATGAAGATGAGAATTTCCTATAAGATCGCGCAGTAATAAAGTGGGGCCTATAGCTCAGTCGGTAGAGCAACGGACTTTTAATCCGTGGGTCGACGGTTCGAGCCCGTCTGGGCCCACGCTATAGAATTAAATTTCAAAATTCAATTGTGAGCGAGAGATATGAAAGCTTCAGATTTTAGGATCTTGTAAGAGGATATTCATAAGCTACAGAAATAGCACCTGGAGTAGCTGAAGCTTTGAGTGTAGTAAGTACCCGAATTCCAAACTCCCATTCTCATTTGATAAAGACATTAGGATCTATATTCTGGATAGGTGAACAACTGAAGTAGGGTTAAATTCTGTAGCAGTTTGAAAAGATACTTATCTTGACAATTACTTTTTGATACGGCTTGCACGTAATTAATTGGAGTCGATTGAAGAAAGATTAGAGTCCCATAATTCTGGCTTGATCAGCGAATTGAGGAGTGCTTCTTCTTAATTCTTCAAAAGTACCTTGCCCAAGGAGCCTTCCATTTTCTATGTAATAAATTCTATCGGCGTCAAGGATTGTTGAGAGGCGGTGAGCAATAACTAGAATCGACATTTTGCCTTTGAACGAGATTATTTCTGCCGCAATCTTTGACTCCGTTATCCCGTCAAGAGCTGACGTGGCTTCATCTAAAACAAGCAATCTAGGGGAGGTCAATAGCGCTCTGGCAATTCCAATGCGTTGTTTTTGGCCCCCACTTATCTTTGCGCCGTTTTCTCCAAGCACTGTCGCCATTCCTAAAGTCAAGCTTCCTACAAAGTCCTTAAGTCGTGCACTTTCAATCGCTGCATTAACCGCATCAAGAGGTACTTCACTTGGCTCGAATCCGAGAGTTACATTTTCGAGAAGACTCTTGTTAGCTATAAACACCTCCTGGGAAACATACCCGATTGCGCCAGGCCATTTCTTTATTGCATCTCGAGGAGGCAGCCCAGAAATTTGTATCTCCCCCGAGCTTGGGCTGTTTATGCCAAGTAGACAATCCAAAATAGTAGTTTTGCCAGATCCAGAAGGGCCAACGACAGCAACAAATTCACCCTCATTGATCTGTAAATTCAAATTCTCAACAGCTGGCGATTGAGTATCTGAATATCGTTTCGTCAGGCGATCAATTTTTATCTCAGCTCTAAAGTCGCCGTGCTCCCACACAAATGGAGATACCTCCTTCCGCACTAATTGCGATGTAACGTCAAACATCGCTAGCATTTCTAGAGTTGGCTCAGTCTGGCCGAGTGTTCCTTTGACCAGCAACGCTCCTTGCTGTATGCGCAAAACAGCTGGGGCAATTCGAGTTCCTGCTGCTAAGAAGACAGCTAACACTGAAACTGCTTTGGGGGCATCGTGAATAAAGAATTGAATTGCAGTTATACAGAATGCCCCTATTAAAACACTGCCCTCGATTACATACTTGCTGACATTCGGAAGAAAAGCCATACTTGCAGTATTTCCCGCAAATAAATGACGGTTTTTCGAGAATTTATCTATATAAAAGTTCCTGCGATTTCGCACCAAGACCTCACGGTAAGAGTTAATAACCTCTATGAGCAGTTCACTCGATTCAATCTGAAGTTTTGAATGATTGCGGCCAAGAAAAGATGCTTCTTTGTTGAGAATTCTATATAGAATCAGCCCAACTAGGCCAAAAAAAACTAAGCTAGACAGAGCCATAGTTATATCAACTGCTAGCATTCCTATAAAAATAATGAGAAGCAGTGAAAAATCTGCGACAAGCGAGACAGACGTTCCAATTATGTATACAAATATTGCATCAATTCCGATAGTGAGTTTGTAAAGTACGCCTTGGGAAGACTCTGAATTGATTTGGTCGTAGGGCTGCTTTAGAAAAACTTCAGCCGCACTGCTAGAAACATTTGCGCTCTTAGAACTTAAGAATCTTAGAATCTTTCGAGTCATCAGAACGGAGAATACTGTTCGAAATATGAATAGCAGTATTGCGGTCACTCCCAAAATGGCACTCTGCATTTGAAAATTTAGATCATCAATTTGAAAAAAAGCTAGTACTGAATTGACACGACTTGAAGCAGCTGTTGATTGAACCCCGGCCACCGCTAAAGCACCTAAAATTCCCACAATGGCGATACCAATCAAGTCTAGAATACTCATTGTGATCTGGACACCCACTATTAGATAAAGCTTTTTACGATCTTTATGATTCAATAAAGTAAAACACTTAAAAATTTGCGAGTAGCGCAATTTTTCTCTTATTCTTCTACTCATAATTCTCATCGAAGACTCTCGAGATAAAGCCTATATTCTGAGCCAGGGGCGTAGCTTGATGCTGAGTGAAAAAGTTGATTTTTAGTCATCCACCCATTCACCCATGCTATTTCTTCAAGGCAAGCAATTTTAGTATCTTGTCTACTTTGTATCGCATGAACGTACTGAGTGGCAGAATTAAGAGAGTCTACTGTCCCAGTATCAAACCATGCCGTCCCCCTATCGAGTACTGTCACTTGAAGTCGATTATTCGTCAAATAATGCTGATTAATTGATGTTATTTCAAGCTCATTACGACTACTTGGTCTAATTGTTTTAGCTATCTTGATAACATCGTTATCATAAAAGTACAGACCTGGGATTGCGAACTTGGAGCGAGGAACACTTGGCTTCTCAGAAATTGATAGAGGCTCCAAATTTTCATTTAATTCAATAACCCCGTACCTCTGAGGATCACTCACCTTGTAGGCAAATATTCTTGCCGAGTTTGGCTCAAGCGATTTTTTTAAGGATCGACCTAAGCCGCTTCCATGGAAAATATTGTCACCAAGTACCAAGGCAACTTGATCATCCTCAATAAAACTTTCACCGATGATGAAGGCCTCTGCGAGTCCTCGCGGCTGTTCTTGAATCGCGTAATTGAAGTTGACCCCGATTACGCTCCCATCACCTAATAAGCTCTCGAAACGAGGCAAATCTTGAGGTGTCGAAATTATGAGAATGTCCCGGATGCCTGCCAGCATTAGTGTGGAGATCGGGTAGAAAATTAAAGGCTTATCGTAAATGGGCAATAACTGCTTACTGACAACTCTGGTTAATGGCCAAAGTCGTGAACCAGTCCCGCCCGCAAGTACGATACCTTTCATTGATGAATTGTAGTGCTTACAGCCTCGACATTGCTTGCGGTCTTGAAATACGGGAGTTAAAATGAAAGTGCTGGTGACAGGTGGTGCAGGATTTATCGGGTCGAATTTTGTACGTATGGCTATCGGTGGTCACTTTCCAGACATTGAAAGAGTTACAGTTCTGGACAATCTTTCGTACGCAGGAAATCTCGAGAATCTGAAATCTGTAGAAAACCAGATTGATTTTATTAAAGGTGACATTCTAGATTCAAGCTTAGTTCAAAAACTACTCTCAAAAGTTGATACGGTCATCAATTTTGCAGCTGAGTCGCATGTCGATCGTTCGATTCTCAACCCAAAGATATTTGTGGAAACCAATATCGTGGGAGTGCAGAATTTTCTTGACTTAATGAGATTATTTCCTGAAAAAAGATTTCTTCAAGTTTCAACAGATGAAGTTTATGGCTCAATAGCCTCTGGGAGTTGGGATGAGACTTCACCCTTACAGCCAAATTCTCCCTATTCTGCGACTAAAGCATCTGCTGATTTACTAGTTCAGAGTTACTATAAAACATTCCGCTCCAATGTTGTTATCACCCGCTGTAGTAATAATTATGGGCCATTTCAGTTTCCTGAGAAAATTATTCCATCTTTCGTCACTCGTCTCCTTCAAAATCAAAAAGTTGGAATTTACGGCGATGGAAGTCATAAGCGAGATTGGCTTCACGTCGATGATCATTGCAGAGGCATTTATGCAGCAGCAGTAAGAGGTGATTCGGGTGAAATTTATAATCTTGGTGGTGGCACCGAGTTATCGAATAATGAACTTACCGAAAGAATACTAAAACTTACGGAAGCCAGTGATTCTTTAGTTGAGTTCGTAAAGGATAGACTAGGTCATGACCTTAGATATTCCGTAAACTGGAGTAAATCTGAAAGATACTTAGGTTACTCACCGCAAGTTGAATTTGATTTAGGGCTCTCAGAAACTGTCGATTGGTACAAAACCAACCCCAAATGGTGGGGGAAAGCCTAAAACGCTCAGAGGTATTTTCTATTGGAGTAATTGATATTCATATTCCCTTTTTCCTACAGAGTTTTGATAACTTTATTAGGAAATTTACCTTATTAATCGCAGGGAGCTTTTTTGGCCAGTACTCTAGATACGCCCGCAACGGGCTACAGTGCAACCAAACTCCCCACCAGTCGATGCTTTTTAGGGCCATGGCTCAAAATGAGGCTTAAATTTGTGAAACCAATCCACACATTTAACCTTGAGAATAATTGCTTGCCAATTGTGTTGATACACTAACAACTAATGATGCAGAGACTTAATCTTCCTATTCGTGGTGCATATACTGTGACTTCAGAGTTGCACCATGATTCGCGCGGATACTTCAGAGAATGGTTTTGGGGCGAAGAAAGCGAATTTGAGATAATCCAAGGAAACCTTTCGTACTCGAAGAAAAACGTCATTCGCGGACTTCATGTCAGCACAGCGGCTGGCGGTCAAGCAAAATGGATTACATGCGTGACTGGGTTAATAAATGATGTGTTACTCGACTTAAGACCTAATAGTCCAACTTTCCTTCAAAAGGTTGCAATCGAGATATCTGCAGGATCTGGAATAGCTGTGAAAATTCCACCTGGCGTTGCCCACGGTTTTTGCAGTTTAGAGGATGAATCGGTCGTGACGTATTTAGTTTCATCAAAGTATGATCACGAATCTGAAGTCGGAATTTACCCTTTAGATCCTGAAATCGGTATTTCTTGGGGTGTTTCTGACCCTATTCTTTCCCACAAGGATTCGAACGCTATGAGATTGACTGAGTTTATGTTCAAATATGAAAAAACCATGGAGAGCCACTTTGGAAATTAACGGAGTCATCTTCTTTGACTCTTTCCCAAGCAAAGATAACCGTGGGCTATTTCGCAAAGTATTTTCTAGCAAAAACACGCGTACGGATTTTAATTTACGTGAAATTTTCTTTTCAGAGAGCGAGTCAGGTGTTTTTAGAGGAATGCACCTGCAAACCTCGGACTCAGAAAGTGGCAGAATCATTTCACTGATTGATGGTGAAATTATTGATGTTCTCATTGATCTGCGCGTGAGTTCAACAACCCATTTAAACGTAATGGAAATCTTATGGACACCTGATAGTTCCCATGGGGCGATTTATGTTCCACCAGGCGTAGCACACGGCTTTCTTGCAATAAGTAAATCCTTGCTTGTGTATGCTTCTGACAAGAATCATGTCCCGAGCCTTGATTCTGGAGTAAACATACTATCCCTGTCCGTAAGCTTTAAATCAGAGATTAAAAACATCAGTGAGAGAGATCAGATGCTTCCGAGTGTCCAAGATTGGATAAAAGGGACTCTCCATTGAACATTCTTGCAATTGGATTAGGTGGAAATCTAGGATCGTATTTTTCTAATAACAGTATTCACAAGGCGTCTCTCCAGAAAGTTGTTCGCGATGAATTTCTTCTCTCGGAATTTACGATATCGCCAGAGGTAGGGATTAAGATTCCCAAGAATTATTGTCCGGATTTGATTATAAATTTTGCAAACGCATACTTCCCTTCTCCTAATTCATCACAAGTTGAGAAAATGAAGGCAGCAATCGTAGGTGTCTCAGAATCTATAGCTAAAACTAGTTCTATCTATTCTGTACCAGTAATTGCATTCTCCTCGTACTTTCAATATCCACCCTTAAGATTGAGACCTTGGTCGGCATATTCTCTATTGAAGGATCAAGGTATTGAAATCCTTCGTAATTCAAGTAATAACTTTATTGAATTAACCTTAGGCGATAATTACGGAGGTAAGAGGCGAGATAAATTTTTTGATGTCGCCCTACTATCGAATCTTCAGAAAACGCAACTTGATGCAAACCCTGGGGACTCTCTGTTGAACTTGCTCCACCTGAGTGATATTTGTCGAGGTATAGACCAGATTATTTCAAACTTAAGTTCATTTAGCGGCCATCACCATTTTGAGCTTAGAAGTCAGAACTCCCAGACGCTCAGAGAAATTGTTTCTTTAATTGACTCAGAAAGAGGTATAGAGACAAGAGTTAGCTGGGGTGCCATCCCTTATCGCGAAAAAGAAGTTTTTGAGGATTGGAAATGTGGAGAAGTTCTCGAAGGGTGGCAGTCAATTTCAGACTTAAGATCCTACATACGCAATTTTACCAATTAAACTACTCGCCACGGTCTTTCACCATTGAGTAGGTAATTACTAAGAATTCTCTTCTCACGTAGCGTATCCATCGGTTGCCAAAAGCCTTCATGCTGATATGCCATAAGCTCTTTTTCTCGCACTAAATGAGGGATGATGCTGGTCTCGAATGGCTGAGAAGGACTTGTATGGTAATCAAGGATGCGGCGGTTTAGAACAAAGTAACCACCGTTAATCCAGCCCTCATCACTTTGATTCTTCTCACCAAAACGATCAACAACCTTGTCATGAATTTCCATGTGGCCAAATCTTGCTGGGGGGCGAACTGCAGTAACGGTTGCGAGTTTGCCGTGAGCGTTATGAAAATCAATTAAATTTGATATTGGCACGTCAGATAACCCATCGCCATATGTAGCAAGAAACAGGTCATCAGGGTAAATCGCCATGCACTGCGCAATTCGATCGGCAGTTTGTGTATGTAATCCAGTTTCTAGTGCGGTGACTTTCCAATTAATCTCTGCATGCTCTGAAACGTGGTCTACGGTTTTGCTTAGGGTATCAACATTAATACTGCCCGATAATTGATTTAGGTCAATAAGCCACCTTTTTATGACTTCACTCTTATATCCAAGCGCAAGTATAAATTCATTAAATCCTTGTCGCGCAAAGTTATCCATTATGTGCCAGAGAATTGGTTGTTCATCAATCGCAACCATGGGTTTTGGTCTTTCATCAGTTTCTTCTGAAATTCTCGTGCCCATACCTCCACATAGAATTATGACCTTCACTTTTTCACAGATTTCTTTATGAAGTTCGCTATGGATTCGATTACGAAATCAAGCATTTCATGCGTTAGACCGGGCCAGACGCCCACCCAAAAAGTGTCATTCATAACAATGTCAGTATTCTCTAAACTTCCAACTACCCGTCTTTCAATATTTTGAAATGCAGGTTGCTTTAAGAGATTTCCTGCAAAAAGTAATCGTGTTCCGATGTTAGCGTCATTCAAAGCTGAAACAATTTCATTTCGAGTAACGGGGGAAGACTTGCGAACCGTTATTGGGAATCCAAACCATGAGGGGTTACTATTCTTGGTCGCTTCAGGAAAAATTAAAAACTCTGTAAGTTCGTGAAGTCCAGTTTTGAGATATTCAAAGTTACTCCTGCGCTTCTCGACGAATCCATCTACTCTTTCCAGTTGAGCCAGACCTATCGCTGCGGCAATATCCCCACTCTTCAAGTTGTATCCGATGTGTGAATATGTGTATTTATGGTCGTAGCCTGGTGGAAGATCACCTAACTTCCATTCGAATCGTTTCAAGCAAGTGTTGTCGCACCCAGGTAAGCACCAGCAATCGCGACCCCAATCGCGAAATGACTCAATTAAGGGCTTAAGTTTTGCTCGGTTCGATAGTACTGCTCCACCTTCGCCGGTCGTAATATGGTGTGCGGGATAAAAACTAAGGGTGGAGAGATCGCCAAATGTGCCAAGCTTTTTACCTTCTAACTCTCCGCCTAGTGCATCGCACGTATCCTCAATTAACCATAAATTATTATCTTTGGCGAATTGTTTCATCAAATTTACTTCAAATGGATTTCCAAGGGTATGAGCCATCATAATTCCGCGAGTCTTCGGTGAAATAGCTTCAAATACCTTTTCGGTGTTTGCAACATAAGTGGGGATGTCTACATCCACGAAAACTGGAACTAATCTATTTTGAATTATCGGAGTAACGGTTGTGGGAAACCCTGCGGCGACAGTGATAATTTCATCTCCAGGTTTTAGGGCATCAGATCCCAAACTAGGACTAGTTAATGCACTGAGAGCCACGAGATTTGCAGAAGATCCAGAATTCACCATAAAAGCATTTCTAGTATTTGTATATTTTGCTAGTTTGCTTTCAAATTCAGTTGTGTAAGGCCCGGATGTTAACCAAAACTCTAGACTTGCATTAACTGCCGCCCGCAATTCTTCTTCCCCGAAAACCTTTCCCGTTACGGGAATGTGCGAGGCCCCCGCGATGAATTGCTTAACACCATGCTTCGAACGCATTGCCTCCGATACGAGTGACTGTACTAGATCTGGCATTTCCACTGACCGGTCTCTTTCCTCTTAGAATCTAAATCTAAGCATATAGGGGTACACTTTCCTAGTGTTCGAAGCGAGTGCCTTTTCTAAATTAAAGTCATTACAGGGTCCAATACTGGTAACTGGACATACAGGCTTTAAAGGAACTTGGTTAGTCGAATTGCTTGAGAGTCTTGGCTTTGAGGTTGTTGGTTTGTCTTTACCTGCAGAGCAAGATTCTTTAAGAGACAGAATTGGTTCTGAGCGAAGGTACGTTGATTTTTTTGTGGACGTAAACAATTCTGAAAAAGTTAATGAAGTAGTGGCAACTGTGAAGCCGAGATTTATTTTTCACTTGGCTGCGCAGGCAATAGTTTCGGAAGCATTTGCGAATCCTGCTAAAACTTATTTGACAAACATGGTTGGAACATTGAACGTCATTGAAGCTGCCAAAAATTTAGATCAGTGTAGAGGCGTGCAAGTTATAACTACAGACAAAGTGTATTGGAACGACGAATCTGGAAAAGCCTTTTCCGAACAAGATGCAATTTTTGGCTATGATCCTTATAGTGGAAGTAAAGTAGGAGCTGAAGCGGTTGTGGCGGGATTACAGTCTTTGTATAAAGATAGACATGGACTATTGATACAGAGCGTTCGCGCCGGAAACGTAATCGGTGGTGGTGATTTTGCGGTCAATCGATTACTGCCAGATATCGTAAGAAGCATTCTGCATAAAGAAGTTTTTACAGTTCGCAATCCGGAGAGTACTCGACCTTGGCAGCACGTTCTTGAACCCTTGACTGGTTACGTGATGGCAGCGGAGAGAATGCTCAAATATCAAGATAATTCTCCCTACAACTTTGGACCCACCGAGGACTCATTAAGCGTTTCCCAGGTCATTAGTATAATTAGAGAAATATGGCCAAAGTTAGTCATTAATTCAGCAGGTGAAAAAGTTCTCGGCATGCATGAGGCGAAGACACTTCAAATTTCACCAACTAAAGCGATACATGAATTAGGTTGGAGCCCGATTTTTTCTCAGCAAAAAGCTATAGAGCTAACTATCAATTGGTGGGACAAAGTCTTGAGTGGCAAGAGCTCTCCGTTATTGGCGATGCGTTCAGATATAGAGTTACTTATTTCTGGTTCAGTTGATGATTAAATTAAATAATGTAACAATCATCTCTTTGGCAGGTATAAATTATGATTCGGCGGTACGAGCGATCGAATTCTCTCAGCAAGGGATTCACTTTGCCGATTCCAAGATTCTATCCCCCAGGAAGCCACATTACTTACCGAGCTCAATTAGATGGGAGCAAACTCCTAGACTGCGACTTCGCGCACCGGGCATAGATGATTACAGCCACTATTTTCTTTATGAGATTTGGAAACACATTGATACAGAATTCGCCCTTGTTGTACAAGGTGATGGTTTTGTAATAAACCCGAATTCGTGGACAGAAGAATTTCTAGAATATGACTACATCGGAGCACCTTGGCCAATTCGCTCGGATGCATACATTGATCCATTTGGAAATCATCGTCAGGTTGGCAACGGAGGGTTCAGTTTGAGGTCTAAAAAACTTTTAACCCTGCCGCAGTCGATTGAGATTCCTTGGGATGTAAATTCGGACAGATACTACAAACAATTCAATGAACGAGGTCTAGCCGAAGATGGAAATATTTCTGTGCATAACCGCCACTTGTTTGAATCGGGTGGATGCGTTTACGCAGATGTCGATGTAGCGGCTCGCTTTGCTCGTGAAATGCCCATCAGAGAAAGCCGTGGGATAAAGCCTTTTGGCTTTCACAAATACCGACCTGGCCAAAGTAGGCTCAAGCTCATCCGCCATGCCCGCGCTTGGGTACCGGGCTATCTAGGACTTCGGTAAATTTTAGCTTTCTCGACCTTTCCAAGTCCAAGTTGGTTCTGCAATTTCAGCAGTTGACCAAAATGATTTTGAAACGTTATATGCGGCCCAGTATTTTGGAGCGATAACAACTTCAGCTATTTGATTTGTCCATGCGCCCCACCATGAAAAACTTGAATTACTCAAAATCAAGTATCGAGCATTTTGCAAAATTGCGAAGTCGCGACCAATCAACTTTGAAGGCGGTGATATATAGATTCTGCCGGCAATGATTTTGACCCCACCGCTGCTAATAATTCTATAGTTTGGGAAGTATTCTCTGGCCTTTTCGGCATCGTCTGTTACAACTAAGAAGTTCATATTCGCATTGATTGAGAGGATATGTTCAATGGCCTTCTTATAATAGTTTGGGCCTAAAAATACATTACTTATGCCCTTGTATTCTCCGCCACGGAAATTAATTACACAGCCATCAAAGGTTTCACCCGGAACTTTGAACCAATTAGAAATTTCATTCTTATGTGTAGAAATATAAGATAAAGACTGCATATTCCCATCTAACAAAGTGTTTGGTTTAAGTTGAAAGAAGTTAACATCCGCAGGTGAGACATCAAAGTTAAATTGAGGCTCACGAATTAATTCTTCTCGGAGGTAGGATGTAAATGCTCCCGGAGTACGTTCTCTCGGTATGCGCGCTGTTGACCTTAAGGTTGCCGATCCAAAATCAAGTTTCATGAAGTCTTTACCCTTAAATCTATGTGAACCAATTATCGAGAAATCTAAATTTTGATCTATAGCTAAAGATCGCAATGAGGCATAAACCCATAATTGATTTCCAAAACCCTGGCCTCTGAAAAATTCAGTCCCGATCATTTCTTTATTAGATATCCAAACTTGTCTAAATTTGAGTTGATAAAAATAGGTAAAAATTCCAGGTCTTTTCTAAGTTTAAACTTTGTTCTTTTTCTTGGAAATATATCTTTAAGATTGTTAATATTGTTCTCAACAGATTGCATGATTTCTATGGTATTCAACTCTTGATGTGCAGCTGAATCAATTTTTAGTTTTACGCGTTCCGTCACAGGGGATTCATCCGAACTTCCAATATAGGTAAAGTGCCATCCACCATTTTTAATTCTTTTGCCGACTCTTTTGTGAATTGGGTCTCTTAACTCTGTCATTGAATAATTTTTAGAATACTCCCACTTTGAAATATTAGAGCCAAGCCACTTGCGATTGATTACAAATGGGTATTCCCCCGTGTATGACATTAATGTGTTGGAAACCTCTTCGACATTCAAATAAAAGTAGTATTGATTTTGCGCCAAGTGCACAATACTGACTCCATCCACCAAATGTTTCATAGCTCTTTCTAAGGCAGGTAAAGATGGAATTTCATCAACATCGCCATAAATCAAGTAGTCATTCACTGAGCAATTTTTTTCGAGTATAGACTTCGCCCTATCGCGTTGAAATCGATCTCTCTCAAATGGATTCAGATTTGGAACATCCTCTACTATTTGATGAATAATTTTGCTTTCAAATTTTTGAAATCTTTTCTTATTCTCCTCAAAAAAAAGAGGCTTAGCTTTACCCGAGAAGGTTGTAGTTGCTTCTGTCAAAACAAAGTGGTCGACATGACTATTTAGATGTTCCAATCTGATTTCTAATAAGTCAATCTCATTAAAAAATGGAAAAACATCGTAGACTTTCACCACTCTAGTATCGCAGACTTTACGAGTCTAGACTCGAGCTTGGGGAGGGTGTCAATGATTAGCCGCCAGGCCGACTTATCTGTTTGTATCCCAATTCATGACCCTGCTAGTACTAACAAAGAGTATTTGTGGGAGGGAGTTACCTCAATTTTATCTCAGACAGTACTTCCCAAGGAAATTGTCTTTACTTCAAATCATAAGGTCATCTACCTGCAAGATATTCTCTCTATCATTCCGAAAGAGATCGCGTCCTTGGTGAAGATCGCACCTACAAGTGGCGCAAGCGAGAATTTCAATAATTCAGTTAGCGCCGCAAGTGGCAGGTATGTAAAACTGCTTTGTCAAGATGATTTCTTGCTAGATGCAGGTCACTTTGAGGCAGCAGTTAATTCGATGGAAATTGCGAAACATTCATGGCTGACTAGCGGCTGCCAACATTTTGAGGAGGCGAGTAGTTCGTTTACTCGTGAAATTCGACCGAAGTACCGCAATAAGCTGATTCGTGGAGTTAATACAATTGGATCGCCAAGCGTTGTATTCTTTAAGAGAATTGATTTTCAACTCTTTTCTAGTAAGTTGGAATATATGTATGACTGTGAGTGGTACGTAAGAATGTTTCATAATCTAGGTAGGCCTTTCATCCAATCTGGATCGGATGTTGCAATTCGAATTCATAAGAATCAATCAACAAACACAGTGTCTAAACTTCTAGAATCCGAAGTGCTTATTTCCTCACAGATGCACTCAAAGAAATGGTTGAATCTATTTGGCCCTTGCGCTTGTATCAGAGATGGAAAACTTGAGTGACAACTAGAAATTCAACTTTTGAATTGGCTGGCGGGATAGGTAATCAACTATTTCAATTTTCTGCTGGTCTGTCATTCGCAATTGAAACCGGGAAACCTTTGCAGTTTGATGTTTCTAGACTTGGTCGCGGTACGAGCAAGAGGCTTGAAAACGTACTTGAAATGGTTACATTATCCGGATCTTCAAGTATTAAGTATTTAGTTTCAACATCACGTAGACCTAAGATATTAGATGCAATAGTTTCTAGGTCGAAATTTGCAAGCCATATAGAGAAGAAATTGATGTGTGTTTATAGGTCTCCTTCTGTCGGGTATGACGAGGGCATTTACCATTTGGAAGATAAAGCACTCATTCGAGGATACTTCCAAAGCTACCGGTACTATGAAAAGCTTCAAAAGCGAGGAATTTTTATTTCATTCGATGAATCACTTTTCTCAAAAACTTACTCGAATTTAGTGGAAGAAATTGACTTTGAAGCCGATTTGGCGATTCATATTCGGCGTGGTGATTACTTACAACATTGGGAAACTATTGGCTTATTGCATGATTCTTTTTTTGATGAAGGAATTGCCTCACTCAACCCGAAAGGTCGAGTATTTATTTTTTCAGATGACGCTCAACAAGTATTACGTAGTTTTGAAAAGTACGAAACCAGACTCACGACAGACTTATTATCTAGACATCCCGTTGAATCCCTGGCACTAATGTCTAAGTTTAAAAACATTGTCTTATCAAATTCAACATTCTCTTGGTGGGCTGCCTCATTAGGTAGAGCAGATAAAAACGTTGTATGTCCAGAACCATGGTATCGAAATCTGAAATCCCCAGAAGATATAATCTCTGACAACTGGATTAAAACTGAATCAAGTTGGGTAACTAATCATGACTGAACCCAAAGTCGATGTCATTCTGCCGTTTCATCAGCAGACACACATGCTGAAGCAAGCCATTTTTTCGGCCCAAGAATCAACAATGGGGAGCATCAGAATTATTGCAATTAATGATTCTGGATTTGAAGTAGGTAAGTCGGAATTAGGATTGCGTGAAGTAGATTTGTTGGAAAATTCAAACACTAAAGGATATCAAGGAGCGCTTGCCACAGGAATGGGGCTTTCTACAGCAGAGTTCATCACATTTTTAGACAGCGATGACATTTTAGACAAGGAAAAAATCTTCCATCAAGTAATTGCATTGGAAACGAATCAAGCCGACCTCGCCACTGGTGAAATCTTGCGCTTTAAAAGATCGATCCACCATACCTTCCAGTCACCACTTAGTAGTAATTTGATATCAAGAATGAGCCAACTCGAAAAATCAATATTTGGGGCCTACGGAGCCGATTCGACTATGCTGTTTAGAGCTTCGAAACTAAAAGAAACTTGGGGCATTCACTCGTCTTTTCCCTCTAGATTATCTGACTTCGGCTGGCTACTTTCAGTTTTACCCTCTACCAGGATTATCCATTGCAAGGGTGCCATTTATTATTATCGAACTCACCAAGGCCAAATGTCCAGAGTTGGAGATTTACGGAGCGAATGGTTGGCACTTCATCCACTTTGGACCAGCAATCTAAAGACATTTTTGGGAGAAAGCTCAGTTAGATTTCCTGAAATAGGGACGTCAATCTCTCAAGCAATTGCCTTTCCAACTTCACTTCCCAATCTGGATCGTGCAGAAATAATCGAGCTGACCTCTTTGTTGAAGGCGATTGCAGATAAGTTGCACATGATTTATCCGGAGGAAAGAAGGTCCATAAATTTTCTAATCGGGATTCGACTTGCTATTGCCAATCGAGGACTAAATCCCAAGTATTTAGGTTATTCGATATTGCTGTTTTTCAAGTTATTCTATTCCTTCAACCTGGGCAACAGAATGCGAAGACAATGATTTCAGTAGTGATTCCTTCAAATAATTGCAACTCCTGGTTAGAAGAAGCGATTGACTCAGTTCTTAACTCAAAGTGCAATGTAGCGATAGAGATTTTCCTAATTCTGAATAATTTGAGTTTTGAGGAGGATTTTAAACTTCAACAGATTGAAAAGAAGTACGGAAAAATGCTTAGAACGGTAAATTTGGGCAACGTCTCACTTGTGGATGCACTCAATTTTGGTGTGAAAAATTCAAAATATGATTTCATCGCCCGATTAGATTCCGACGACACTATGTCCGAATTTCGTCTGCAGAAACAATACGACTTCCTGGTAGAAAACAATGGAGTTGCAGCGGTTGGAAGTGCCGTGAATTTGATTGATGAAAAGTCCCAAATAGTTGGAATGCGACGCTACCCCTTAACTAATCCAGAAATAAAGGCTTGTTTCCGTTTTGGCAATTGCCTGGCACATCCAACGATGATGTTTAGACGAGATGTGTTCAACTTTACTGGCGGCTATTCAAACAATTTCCGTTTTGCAGAGGACTTTGATTTTTTTGTGCGGATCTCTCGAAATTTCCAAATTGCAAACTTGCCAGAACTCTTAACCAACTACAGAGTTTTCGATGGTCAAATTTCAGCTCAATTTATCGGGATACAAGAAACCAATTCTTTGGCAATAATTAAGCGGGAGTTTAATTATTATTCCTATAAACCCAAGTACAAATTCATTCTTGAATCTAAAATCCTCAAATCCAGGTTCGCTCGTACTCGAGACCTAAAATTCGGCGGAAAGAAACTCGTTTTTTGGGCACTGATTGGTCTATTGCTGAATTTTAAAGCAACGTTTCAGTATGTTCGTCAAGCGCTGCTTAACTCTAGGTTTGGCAGCATTCAAATGACAAAAGTGAGTTGGTGATTGCAATGAATTGGAAATCTCAATTTTCAAATTATCTATATCCGGTCTGAGATTGTATCCGCTCATAAAAATCATTGGCAGAATTCTTTCAACCATGTATGCCTCATCCGGAAAGAAGTCATATGAAGCTATTTCCGCTAGATTTAAGTAAAGCGACTTTGGGTGACGCAGAATATGCTCTTTAGTAATTAAGAAGCAAGCACCAGGTGAGAAAAGTAGGTGTCTTCCTGGCTTGTAATCCTCAAACAAACGAACTGCGAACTGGTCAAAAGTGCAAAACAATTTATGGCTCTCTTGGCGCACGTACCAAGAGTCATTGATTTCAAGATACATGCCCGGAAACGGGACGTCATTAATTCTATTGCCCAATTCGACTTTCGGGTCATGATAAAAGTGTGTATAGAAGTCATTATTAATATTGAGCTCAAGATATTCTTTCGTGCAGTGCCTTCCAATGATATTACTCTTGAGAAATGCAATTTTTTCTGGCAAGTTATCATAATTATCGACCATAAAATTAAGAATGTTATTCAAATCATGGCCAACATGGCTTGCCTTTATTGCCCCTAACCTTCGGTTAGCTATATCCCATTCTGGGTCATTTGATTGATCAAACAGAACATAGCCTGAGCCATACTTGATGAGATGTTCTCCCGTGTTATTAAAACTCGAAATCACTAAGAAAGGTTTCTGCTGTAACACTATTTGTCCCACTTTCTTTTTAATCTATAAATTTTTCTGCTCGACTATTCAGGAAAAAACTGTTTGGCATTTAATCATCGTTAATCCTCAACAAGCTTTTAATGCTTCCTTCAAGGGAGTGATGTGAACTAAATCCGATGGCATTCCTAATTAAAGATACATCAGCACAAAGAAACGCTGGATCTCCTCTTCTGGGATCTTCACCCACGGGCACCACGGCTGAATCTCCGAATGCAGCGCAGACTAACTTAATCACTTCACGCACAGAATTACCGCCACCCGTGCCAACATTCATCGCAAAGGGCAACTTGGCAGCGACATTTGCCACCCCAAGATGGGCTTGTGCGATATCACGGACATCGACGTAATCTCGTACGCAAGTTCCATCGTGAGTTCGATAATCAGTCCCATAGATAACGGGGGGTCGGCCTGCTTTTAGTTTGTTGATTACTATCGGGACGAGATTTTCAACAGAGTTATCGATGAGTTCAGGGTCTGATGTACCGACAACGTTGAAAAAGCGCAGCGATGAACCGAAATTTCCAGGAGTTTTAAGGAACCCAGTGACCTCACCCTCAGCAGCAAGTTTTGATGCTCCGTATGGGGAGATGGGGTTTTTGGGATCATCTTCCTTAACCGGGTTTGAATGCTCTGGTGCTCCGTAGACGGCTGCGGTGGAGGAAAAGATGAAGTGGTGGATTTTGTGCTTTCTGACCAGCGCGAGCAAGGATGTTGTTGCATGAAAATTAACCTCAAAATACTCATCGGGCTTCTCCATCGACGCCCCAACTGATTTCAGGGCTGCGGTATGGACAATGCCGTAGGGGTTGTACGTGGAGAGCGCTTCATCAAACTTTGTGGTGTCGCGGATATCGGCGACAATTAGAGTTATCTCTTTTTTGTGCTTTTTTCGGAGGTACTGGATACGGGACTCCAGACCCTGGTAGAGAGAGTCATAGATAATGACTTCTTTCCCACTGGATAAGAAGGCATCTGCGATATGAGAGCCGATATAACCCGCACCTCCTGTGATTAGCCAAGTTTGGGTGGACATGCCGCGAGTATAGGTACCAAGCTTGGACTCTGGTATGAGGCAGCCAGACACGCTCAAAACCCTCAATCCGGCCTTTACCCTTACCCATCCCATAGACTAGAGACCTGATTCCGGCAGGGTTGTTTTATGCTGCCATTCGGCGAAAGCCCTGCTCGCACTTCCCCCTATATATAAGGTAAAAATAAATCCGCTAAGGACGCAACATTTGCCCCCCAGCGGTGTCTTAACTAATAGAGGGCAAGACGTTGCTCTTCTGATACAAACTCGCGGGAGTTACTTAAATGGCACTTTTAAAGTCAAAGGCAGCGAAAGCAGCTGCACAGGCTGATGCCACCCGCCTTCTTGAAGCTGCCCCC
>Ga0209550_10001777_pt1 | contig 20717 bp, 14 predicted proteins | sample LauGreSuBDMM15SN_2_FD_187567 | JGI IMG/M metagenome (GOLD analysis project Ga0209550, IMG submission 187567) | Freshwater lake microbial communities from Lake Michigan, USA - Su13.BD.MM15.SN (SPAdes) (version 5) | ecosystem: Environmental > Aquatic > Freshwater > Lake | place: Lake Michigan... | reverse complement strand
TTAGTGTATAAAAAAAGCCCAAACAAATGTTTGAGCTAAAAGTGCGGGTAATAGCCCCGAAGCGTCGGGGGAACCTACACGCTTTAGTGTATAAAAAAAAGCCCAAACAAATGTTTGAGCTAAAAGTGCGGGTAATAGGACTCGAACCTACACGCCTTGCGGCACCAGATCCTAAGTCTGGCATGTCTACCAATTTCACCATACCCGCGGGAATTGTGGCTGCAAATATAGATTTATTTTTTGAATCGCAAAAGGGTATTTTAAAAGTTGTCGGTTGTCTCTAAAGAAGATTTAAAGATTGAATAATTTAAAGATTTAAAGATTTCGACTAGAAGGCCCAGTTTGGTCCCCAAGTTTCGGGATTAAACATTTTGTGCATTCGTAGCCAGAATCTTCCCACTTCCCACTCCCAACTTCCCACTCTAAGTTGACAGCTGATCGCCCCCAATTATTCATTATTCATTCTTACTTATTAATTTATAGAGAAAACCTATCTTTGCGCCTTTAATTTGAGAAGAGAATGTCTGCTCACAATATTTAGGAAATGAACAAACTTTTAATCGTAGGTACCGTTGCGTTTGACGCCATTGAAACACCTTTTGGAAAAACAGATAAAATTTTAGGAGGAGCCGCCACTTTTATTGGTCTTTCGGCTTCGCATTTTAATGTGCAATCGGCTATCGTTTCGGTAGTGGGCGATGACTTTCCGCAAGCACACATTGATTTACTCAAAAACAGAAATATTGATCTAACCGGATTGGAAGTGGTGCCCGGTGGCAAAACCTTTTTTTGGAGCGGCAAATACCACAACGACATGAATTCCAGAGACACCTTGGCTACAGAGCTCAATGTGTTGGCCGATTTCAATCCCAAAGTTCCTGCCCATTTTACCGATTCAGACATCGTGATGCTGGGCAACTTGCATCCAATAGTACAAAGCAGCGTGTTGAATCAACTCACACAAAAACCAAAACTTATAGTATTGGACACCATGAACTTTTGGATGGACTGCGCCTTGCCTGAGTTGATGGATGTGATAAAACGGGTTGATGTAATAACCATTAACGACGAAGAAGCCCGTCAATTATCAGGGGAATATTCCTTGGTAAAAGCCGCTGAAAAAATCCACACGATGGGGCCAAAATATGTGGTTATCAAAAAAGGGGAGCACGGTGCATTGATTTTTCATAATGAGCACATCTTTTTTGCGCCAGCATTGCCCTTGGCCAATGTTTTTGATCCAACAGGGGCAGGCGATACTTTTGCAGGCGGATTTGCTGGATTCATTACCCAACAAGGAAATATTTCGTTTGAAACCATGAAAACGGCCATTATTCACGGATCTAACTTGGCTTCCTTTTGCGTAGAGCAGTTTGGCACCGAGCGCATGCAAACCCTTACGAAGGCCGAAGTGCAAAACCGCTTGAAACAATTCAAGTCCTTAACACAATTTGAAATAGATTTATAATACCTTTATGCCTCGAAATTCGGGGCATTTTTTATGTCCAAATACAACTAACTACAACACCAAAACACACTTTTTTTCATGAGCGACGCCATAAAACATGAATGTGGGATAGCCCTATTGCGATTAAAAAAACCCTTATCCTATTACAAAGAGAAATACGGATCTGCCTTCTACGGAATTCAGAAAATGTATTTGTTGATGGAAAAACAACACAACCGCGGCCAAGATGGAGCTGGTTTTGCCTCCATCAAATTGGATGTCGATCCCGGCGAACGTTACATCAGCCGCGTGCGATCAAACGACGCCCAACCTATACAAGATGTTTTTGCTCAAATAAATGACCGCATCAACGAAGAAATGTTGGCGCATCCAGAATTTGCTGAGGATGTAGATTTACAAAAAAAACACCTGCCCTACATTGGAGAATTGTTTTTAGGACACGTGCGTTACGGGACTTTCGGAAAAAACAGCATCGAAAGCGTGCACCCATTTTTGCGTCAAAACAACTGGATGCACCGCAACTTGATTGTGGCCGGAAATTTTAACATGACCAATGTAAAAGAATTGTTTAGCAGTTTGGTTGAGTTGGGACAACACCCCAAAGAAATGGCCGATACGGTAACAGTCATGGAAAAAATAGGTCATTTCCTTGATGGCGAAGTCACCGAATTATACCAAGAATGCAAAAACAACGGCTTGTCCAAACAAGAAGCTTCCCCCATAATTGCGGAGAAACTCGATATAGCCAAAATACTAAAACGCGCTTCTAGAGGATGGGACGGCGGCTATGCGATGGCTGGACTTTTTGGTCATGGCGATGCGTTTGTCTTTCGCGATCCAGCGGGGATTCGTCCGGCCTATTATTATGACGACGACGAAATCTTGGTCGTGGCTTCCGAGCGTCCAGTTATTCAAACCGTATTTAATGTGCCTTTCGAAAAAGTGCGAGAATTGCAACCGGGACATGCCGTGATCATCAAAAAAAATGGGCATGTTACCGAAGAAGAAATCATAGTGCCTGTGGTGAAAAAAGCCTGTTCATTCGAGCGCATTTATTTTTCACGTGGAAGCGATGCCGAAATCTATCGAGAACGAAAAAAACTCGGCAAATTGGTGTTGCCTGCTGTGCTCCAAGCTATAGACAACGATACCGACAACACGGTGTTTTCTTACATTCCCAATACTGCCGAAACTTCGTTTTATGGCATGGTCGAGGCGGCCCAAGATTTTTTAAATCAACGCAAAACACACTACATACTCGATAACCGAAAAACCCTCACCAAAGAGAAATTGGAAGAAATTTTGTCGGTAAAAATTCGCACCGAAAAAATCGCGATCAAAGATGCCAAGTTGCGCACCTTTATTACCGAAGACAGCAGCCGAGATGATTTAGTAGCACACGTATATGATGTTACCTACGGGGTAATTAAACCCACCGACAACTTGGTTATTATTGACGACAGCATCGTTCGCGGAACCACGCTCAAAATGAGTATCATCAAAATGATGGACCGCTTAAATCCCAAAAAAATAGTGGTTGTTTCCTCGGCACCCCAAATTCGATATCCCGATTGTTACGGAATTGATATGGCCAAGCTAGAAGGATTGGTGGCGTTTAAAGCGGCATTAGCTTTGCTCAAAGAACGCAACTTGTATTCGATTGTCGATTCGGTCTACGAAAAGTGTAAAGCCCAAGAAAACCTGAAAGACGCCGAGGTAGTAAATTTTGTCACCGAGATTTATGCGCCATTTAGCCCCGAAGAAATTTCGAGCAAAATAGCTCAAATGCTTTGCTCAACTGACATTCAGGCGCAAGTTGAAATCATTTTTCAAACCGTCGATAATTTACACCAAGCTTGCCCAAAAAACTTAGGCGATTGGTATTTTACCGGAGATTATCCCACTCCCGGCGGAAACCGCGTAGTGAATCGCGCGTTCATTAATTTTTACGAAGGCATAGATTTACGGGCTTATTAGGCGTGTGAAATGCACTTTATCGATTTTAAGTGTAGTTCATCTAATAATTTTGTTTACAACAATATAGTTCTATTATATTTGAGCACCATAATATTTAGTAGGTTAAGTTTATGGTAGATTTGGGGCAAAAAGGGTGAAAGAAATTTCACCCTTTTTATTTTATCCAAGTATGGTTATTATCAATTCACATAAAAAAAGGCGATCAATTTTGATCGCCTTTTTCTAGTACTATATAAATACCCTGTTTATTTTTCTAGGGCATACCTGCGGGCCACTTCGGTCCAATTGATCACATTAAAAAATGCTTCAATGTAATCGGGACGACGGTTTTGGTAGTTCAAATAATAGGCGTGTTCCCAAACATCCATTGCCAAGATAGGCGCTCCGCCACAACCCACTTCGGGCATTAATGGACAATCTTGGTTGGGCGTGCCGCACACCTCTAATTTTCCGCCTTTGTGCACACACAACCAAGCCCAACCTGAGCCAAATTGCGTAGCGCCTGCTTTAGAAAAACGGGCTTTAAATTCGTTAAAATCGCCAAAGCTTGCTTCAATGGCATCAAGCAAATCGCCAATAGGCAATCCACCGCCGTTGGGCGACATGATGCTCCAAAACAAATTGTGGTTGTAAAAACCGCCTCCGTTGTTGCGCACGGCTGCATTTTTTTTATCCAAATTAATCAAGATATTCTCAATGGTTTTGCCTTCCATGTCGGTTCCGGCAATGGCAGCATTAAGATTGGTGGTATACGCATTATGGTGTTTGCTGTGGTGAATCTCCATGGTGCGCGCATCAATGTGCGGCTCCAAGGCATCATAGGCATACGGTAATTGAGGTAATTCAAAAGCCATAACAATAAGATTTAGTGAGTAATAATTTTCACCAAAATTAATCATTTAACTTTGGAAAAAGTATAGGTAAATTGGAATATTTCTAATAAATTAGTTCCCGTTTCAAGATTTTTTTTTGAAGCTATTTCCCGCTGTCCGTTGCAATGTTTTGTGAGTACTTGCTTCTGCCGCGAACACAAAACGATTTCCACTGCCATCGGGGCTAATGCAGCATTTACTACTACCTTATTATCTCAATCAAGGCATGACAACTACCCAGCCCTCGCCCGCCAGTTTTTCTATTTACAACGCCTCTGCCGGATCGGGGAAAACCTACACCTTGGTAAAAGAGTACCTCAAAATTATACTCACATCAACCAAACCTGACGCCTACCGAAACATCTTGGCGATTACGTTTACCAACAAGGCCGTTCACGAAATGAAAAGTCGGGTAATCGAAAATTTATCCCAGTTTGCGAGCGATAACACCTCGCCCGGCGCACTCGAGCTCATGCAGCTCATCTCGCACGAAACCAAATTGCCGCTGTCCAAAATTCACGAAAAGGCCAAACAGATTATCAAACACCTCATACACAATTATGCAGCTTTTGATATTTCGACGATCGATAAATTTACCCACAAAGTTATTCGTGCTTTTGCCCACGATTTGGATTTGCCTGTCTCGTTTGAGGTTTCCTTAGACACCGAAAATTTGGTCATGGAGGCCGTCGATGCCCTAATTGCTCAAGCCGGCGATGATCCGGCGCTCACCAAGTTGCTCATCGATTTCACCATGGAGAAAACTGACGACGACAAAAGTTGGGACATTTCTAGAGAAATTTTAGAAACCGGTAAACTCCTGGTCAACGAAAACAACCGCGAAGAAATTGCGCTGCTCAAAGACTACAGCATCGATCAATTTGCGGCGCTCAAACTGCACCTCAACGAGTTGTGTGCCACTATAGAATCCGAAAACCAAGAATTTGCCCAACAACTGTTGCAAAGCATAGAAGCCATGGGCATCAATTTACGCTCCTTTTCGGGCGGCTATTTCCCCAAACACCTTCAATCTATTGCCGAGGGAAATTTTAATCCCAAAAATAAAACCTACCGGGAGGCCACCGACATCAAAATTTTGCAAGCGGCCACCGACAAAGACCAAATTGAGCAGGCCATCCCCACTTTTTTGTATGCCTTAAGTACTGTTTACAGCCAATTTGAACGCCGTGATTTTTACAAAGCCTTTATAAAAAATTGCACGCCTCTTTCCTTGGTCAACAAAGTGAGTCAAGAACTGCAGGCCCTGCAAGCCGAGCAGCACATTTTGTCTATTTCCGAATTTAACGCCTTAATTTATCGGGAAATTCAAAACCAACCTGCTCCCTTTATCTACGAACGATTAGGCGAACGCTACCGCCATTTCTTCATCGACGAATTTCAAGACACTTCCGAGATGCAATGGCAAAACCTGGTTCCGCTCATAGACAATGCCTTGTGCAGCGAAGACCTGAACGGCACCCGCGGTTCCTTGCTTTTGGTGGGCGATCCCAAACAATCCATCTACCGTTGGCGCGGCGGAAAAGCCGAACAATTTATCGCCTTGAGCAAACAGCAAAGTCCGTTTAATGCCCAAGCCACTGTTTTTTCACTCGACACCAATTACCGCAGTTATACCCAAATTATTGAATTTAATAACGGCTTATTTGGTTTTCTATCGGCCGAGTTTACCCATCCCGATTACAAAGAATTATACGAAAAATGGAGCCATCAGCTCAGCAATTCCAAACAAGGCGGCTACGTGTCCATTCATTTTTTACCCGAGCCAGAACAAGCCGCACCCGACAGCGCCGAAGACACGCCCGACAAAACCAAACAACAAGTTGTAGCTACCTTCGAAACCATTCAGCGTGTTTTGGAACAAGGATTTGCCTACCAAGACATTGCCGTACTCACCCGCAAACGCGACCAGGGAGTAGCCGTGGCAAGCTACCTCACCGAAATGCAATTGCCGCTGCTGTCTTCGGAGACCTTGTTGCTTGATAATGCCCCGCAGGTGCAATGCTTGCTCACTAGCCTGCGGTACCTCAACAACCCAAACAACAAAGAAGCCAAGGCTTTATTTTTATTGTATTTGGCGCAAAATTTGCCGCAACCGCAAGAAATCCACGATTTTATTGCGGCCGGCATGAGCTGTACCGTCGAAATTGAATTTGAAGCTTGGTTGGCCCAACACAACCTGAATTTGTCATTTGCTTCTCTGCGAAAAAAATCGCTCTACGAAGCGGTCGAACTCTTGGTCGCCCAAGTGCTGCAACAAGAAAAAAGCAATGCCTATGTACAGTATTTTCTGGACATTGTTCTGGAACGCGACCTGCGAAATCAGGCGGGCATCGTTGAATTTTTGTCGTTTTGGGATAAAAATGCGTCCAAGCTAAGCATTCCATCGCCCGAGGGCACCAATGCCATTCGCATACTCACCATTCACAAAGCCAAAGGGCTGGAGTTCCCCGTTGTCATTATGCCTTTTGCCGATGAGGATTATGCCCGAAAACCCAAAGACAAATTGTGGCTCGACGCAGACCAAGCGGTTTTTGGCATTCCCAAAATATTGGTAGACAATAACGCTGGGGTAGCCAATTTTGGCCCGGCAGCCAAGGCCGTCTTCGAGCAAAAAAAGGAAGAAGAATTGCTAGACAACATCAATGTATTATATGTGGCACTTACGCGTGCCGAAGAGCAGTTGCACATTATTTCGCAGCACGTAAAACCCAAATCAGACAGCACGTTTCCCAATACCATGTCGGCTTTTTTTGCCAAGTACCTTACTCATCTTAGTTTGTATAAAGAAGATACGGCTTTTTATGACTGGGGATCTCCCCAAAAATTATCCAAACCCAGTAAATCAAAAACTGAGCCTATTCCTGTAGAATCGGTTGCACAGCCAATCCATTCTTCCAAAATCAAAATTGCCCAACGCGAAGCCCTCATGTGGAATTCGCCACAACAAGAAGCCATTGCCTACGGCAACGTGATCCACGAAATTGCGGCCACCATCTTTACCCAAAAGGACTTGCCATTGGCCTTGCAAAACGCGCTAGATTCCGGGCTAATTGCCGCACAGCAGTTGGCAGCTGTAACACAATCGCTCAGCCAGTTGGTTATGCATCCTTACTTGAGCGAGGTTTTTGCAGCAGGCAATAAAGTGTGGAACGAACAGGCCATTTTGCAGCCACAAGCTTCAGTGGTGAAGCCCGATCGCATTGTGCAACTCCCGTCGGGCGCGGTCATTTTACTCGATTACAAAACGGGTAGCCCCAAACCCCAACACCAACAGCAATTAGCCGAATACGAACACGTACTCATTGAGATGGGATTTGTCGTGGCAAAAAAACTCCTGGTCTATCTTGGCGAAACGCCCAATGTAATACATTTGTAAACGCATTTTAAAACCAAAAAAGCATGTACGGAAAAATACAACAACACCTGCAAAACGAATTAGACACCATTGAAGCCAATGGAATATTCAAAAAAGAACGCATCATTACCTCGCCGCAAGGTGCCGAAATTACCATTTCAACTGGGGAAACCGTATTGAATTTTTGCGCCAACAATTACTTGGGATTGTCCTCACATCCAGAAGTTGTTCAGGCCGCCAAAGACGCCTTAGATTCACATGGATTTGGGATGTCATCGGTGCGATTCATTTGCGGAACCCAAGATATTCATAAAACTTTAGAACAAAAAATCGCCCAATTTTATGGCACAGAAGACACCATTTTATACGCCGCTGCTTTTGATGCCAATGGAGGGGTGTTTGAACCTTTGTTGGGCGAGCAAGACGCCATTATTTCGGACAGTTTAAATCACGCGTCGATTATTGACGGGGTGCGTTTGTGTAAAGCCGCGCGTTACCGCTACGAAAACAGCGATATGGCTGATTTAGAAGTACAGCTCCAAAAAGCCAACGAAGCCGGAGTTCGATTTAAATTAATTGTCACCGACGGCGTATTCTCTATGGATGGGGTAGTGGCTCCCTTAGATAAAATTTGTGATTTGGCCGATCAATACGACGCCATGGTTATGGTAGACGAATGCCATGCCGCAGGCTTTATTGGCGCGACAGGCAAGGGTACGATGGAGGCCAAAAATGTAATGGATCGCATAGACATCATAACTGGAACACTTGGGAAAGCGTTGGGTGGCGCGATGGGTGGATACACCACAGGAAAAAAAGAAATCATTGAGTTGCTGCGTCAACGTTCGCGTCCGTATTTGTTTTCGAATTCTTTGGCGCCTGCTATTGTGGGGGCTTCTATCAAGGTTTTTGAGTTGCTCGAAAAAGACACGTCGCTGCGCGATCAACTGGAATGGAACACCAACTATTTTAAGGCCGGTATGAAAAAAGCGGGCTTTGATATTGTAGAAGGCGACTCGGCAATAGTGCCCGTAATGCTCTATGACGCCAAGCTTTCGCAGACTATGGCCAACGAATTATTGCAAAATGGCATCTACGTAATTGGCTTCTTTTTCCCGGTAGTTCCAAAAGACAAAGCACGTATTCGGGTGCAATTGTCGGCAGCACATACTCAAGCACATTTAGATAAAGCCATAGAAGCCTTTATAAAAGTTGGTAAACAGCTGAATGTTATTTAATTAGAATTAAAAATTAATTAAGGTATTTTTTTTAGCAATCGTTTTGATGGTATTGATTAACACCTTACTTTTGACCCGAAATTTATTGTAATTTAACAAAAATTTAAACTATGAAACACCTAAACAAATTAGTTGCTGCTTTAGTTCTTCTTGTAGGACTTAACGTTCAAGCGCAAGACAGCAACAATCCATGGGCAATTTCCTTTGGAACCAATGCAGTTGACACTCGTGTAAGTGCAGCTTCTAAAATTCAAGACCAATTTTCACAGTATTTTAATGTGCAAGACTATTGGAATGTTTTACCTTCTATTTCGTACATCACGGTGTCTAAAAATGTAGGCGGTAATTTTACTTTTGGCGTTACTGGATCGATCAACAAAATTAAACGTTTTGTTGTGCCTCGCACCGTAGCTCCTGGACCTTATGAAGTAATAAATCCTGGCGATTTAAGCTACTACAGTGCCGACGGTACAATCAAATACAGCTTTATGGAGATGTTGGGTTGGAAAATTGTAGATCCTTCTGCTCACGTAGGTGGTGGTTACACTTCTTTTGGTGACGCTAGCTACGGAACCTTTAATGGAGGTTTTGGACTTACGCTTTGGTTTACTGAAATGGTAGGATTCTCTTTTCAATCTACCTACAAAAATTCATTGGATAAAGCAGATCGTGTAATCAATGATGATGTGCCTTCGCACATGCAACACCTAATTGGTCTTACCTTCAAATTTGGCGGAAAAGACACGGATGGCGATGGTATCTATGATAAAGACGATACCTGTCCTGATGTGAAAGGATTGAAACAATTTAAAGGCTGTCCTGATACCGATGCTGATGGAATTGTTGATGCAAGTGATGCTTGTCCGGATGCAGCTGGTTTGGCTGAATTCCAAGGTTGTCCAGATATGGATGCCGATGGTGTTGCCGATAAAGACGATGCTTGTCCTGATGTTGCGGGATTAAAAACTTTAGGAGGTTGTCCAGATGCTGATGGCGATGGCGTAACAGATAAAGCAGACAAATGTCCAACAGTAAAGGGACCAAAAGATAACGCAGGTTGTCCTTGGCCAGACACGGATGGCGATAGCGTATTAGACAAAGACGACAAATGTCCAGACGTAAAAGGAACTGCAGCCAACAATGGTTGTCCTGAAGTTACAGAAACAGCTATCAAAAGCTTGAACGAATATGCCAAAACCATTTTGTTTGAGTCGGGTAAAGCTTCTTTCCAGAAACAAACATTTGCCGTATTGCAATCAATCACTGCAATCTTAAAAGAATACCCAACAGCTAAATTTAGCATCGAAGGACATACAGACGATTCAGGTTCAGTAGGATTCAATCAAACTTTATCTGAAAACAGAGCTAGCGCTGTGAAAAACTATCTAATTGAAAACGGTATTGCTGCTGATCGTTTAACATCGGCAGGATATGGTAAATCAAGACCAATAGATAAAACCAAAGCTGGTAAAGCAAACAACAGAAGAGTTGAGGTGAAATTAGCCAACTAAACACTTCTCAAAATACAAATAGAAAACGCCTCGATTATCGGGGCGTTTTTTTTATTTTTATACCATGATGACAGCTACTTTCCTCGATCAACTCGCCCAGACACTTGCTCACGATTTTCAAAATGATTTTCAACAAACGGTAGTTGTATTGCCCAACAAGCGAGCCAAACTGTTTTTACTCGACGCCTTACAAAAACACCTTTCGGCTCCGGTATTTGCTCCACAGGTCATTAGCATCGAAGACTTTGTTCAAACCCTTTCCGGATTGCAAACCGCTGATCCAATCACCCAATTGTTTGAGTTTTATGAGGTGTATTGCCAAATGAGCACGCCACCCCAGTCGTTTGAATTGTTTGCCAATTGGGCCAAAACCTTGTTGCAAGATTTTAATGAAATAGATCGCTATTTGTTAGACCCTATACATGTGCTTTCCTACATCAAAGACATCGAAGACATTAAACGCTGGGGTGTGGAGGTTGCCGATAAAACGCAACTCCTAGAAAATTACGTCGATTTTTGGAAACGTTTGCCCGCCTATTACCAAGCACTGTATCGACATTTATTAGCAAAAGGCCAGGGTTATCAAGGTATGATCTACCGGGAAGCTGTAACAAATACCGCCGCTTTTTGCGCAGCGAATACTCAAAAGACCTATGTTTTTGCCGGATTTAACGCCTTGAATGCGGCCGAGGAAAAAATTATACAAACGCTATTGAGTCAAGATCTCGCGAAGGTATATTGGGATGCCGACCGTACGTTCTTGGATGATCCGCAACACGATGCGGGTATGTTTCTGCGTCGCTATAAAGCCACTTGGCCTTACTATAAAACCCATCTGTTTGAATGGATAGGCGATCATTTTGCCCAACCCAAAACCATTCGTTGCATTGGCACGCCCAAAACCATTGGTCAGGCTAAAATTGCAGGCACTATTTTGGAAACCCTAGTAGCCGAAAACCCCGAAACTCCCTTAGAAAAAATTGCCGTGGTATTGGCCGAGGAACAGCTTTTGGTTCCCTTACTCTATGCTTTGCCCAACAATTTATCTTCCTTGAATATTACCATGGGGTATTCGAGTAAAAACAATCCGGCGCAATTGCTGCTTGGGTTGTTGTTTAAAATGCACCTGCACGCCCAGTCAAGAAGCGGCAACTCCTATGTGTTTTACTACAAAGATGTCTTGGCGGTTCTTACCCATCCGCTTGTTGCTTCCTATGTGCAAGCCAGCGATTTGGTCTATACTATTCAATCCTATAATTACACCTTTATCAGTCACCAAAAACTGCAGGAGTTACACCCCCAAGCCACGCCGCTATTTACCTTGCTTTTTGCCAAATGGGAAGACACAGCCTTGCCGGTATTGGAGCGATTGGGACTTATTTTGTTGCACATCAAAGACAACTTAAGCACCCAAAAAGAAGATGAGAAATTGGCCCAAACTTTCTTGTACAGTTTATACAAAATAATTAACCGACTGACGCAGTATTTTACTACCTACACAATTGCTCAAGAGTTGAGCACCTTGCATGCTGTGTACAAACAAATTATTGATTTGGCCGAAGTTTCATTTGAGGGCGAACCCCTACAAGGATTGCAAATCATGGGGGTATTAGAAAGCCGCGTGCTGGATTTTGACACTGTACTTGTGCTTTCGGTAAACGAAGGAAAATTCCCTGCCGGAAAATCAAACAATTCCTTTATTCCCTATGATGTGAAGCGGGAATTGGGCTTGCCTACTTTTAAAGAAAAAGACGCGATTTATACCTATCATTTTTACCATTTATTGCAACGGGCCAAACAGGCGTTTTTATTGTACAATACCGAGAGCGAAGGGCTCGATGCCGGAGAAATGAGTCGTTTCATTACGCAAATGGAAGTAGAACGGCAAACTACCCATGTTTTTACCAAAGAAATTCACAACCCGCTTGTGCCCACTAGTCCAGTTGCACTGCAGGTGATTCCAAAATCAGCAGCCGTACTAGATCGCTTGCAAGAAGTAGCCAAGTCTGGATTTTCTCCATCGGCATTTAGCAGTTATATGCGCAACCCGATTGCCTTTTATTTTCAAAAAATACTGCGCATTCGAGAAACTGAAGAAGTAGAAGAAACGGTCGCATTAAACACCTTGGGCACCATTATACACGAGAGTCTTTATGAATTGTACACGCCGTTTGTAGGCAAATTTTTATCAGAACACGGGGTGAATGATTGTTTTTCGCAAATCGAAGCCGTAGTGACCAAGCAGTTTAAAGCAGTGTACAAAGAAGGCGAAATCAAAAAAGGCCGCAACCTCCTGGCTTTTGAAGTAGCCAAACGCAACGTCCATAATTTTTTAACCTACGAATTGGCCCAACTCAAAAAAGGCGATGCGGTACAAATTTTGGCCTTGGAAACCAAATTATCCCGCACACTAACGCATCCCAGTTTGCCCTATGCCGTGGTGCTGACCGGCAACGTAGATCGGGTAGAACAACGCAATGGCGTGGTGCGCATCATCGATTACAAAACCGGAAAAGTAGAAAAGAAAAGCTTGGTACTCAAAACCTGGAAAGGGCTCACGCAAGATATTGCCAACGACAAAATTATCCAGGTGTTGGCCTATGCCTATATGTATTCGGCTACGTTTACCGAACCTCAATTGGAAGCGGGAATTATCTCATTCAAAAACCTAAAAGAAGGATTTATGCCGTTTACCATCAAAACAGAACAAGGCAGCACGGTCCAAATACAGCAAGCGCAGTTGGATGAATTTGTAGAACAAATCGTGTTGTTGTTGGTTGAGTTGTTTGATCCGGCTATTCCGTTTACAGAGAAAAAACCAGTTTAAATGCGTTTTAAAAATGCGTTTAAAGCCGCGATCAATTCTTCGGTATTTTCCACTTGACTCATGTGACCACCCTCCAAAGACACTAATGTAGTAGTCGATTGCGCCACTTGGTCTTTGGCGGTTTCAAAGGGCAGCACCGGATCTTGCGTACCCAAAATGAGCAGTATCGGAAACGGGGAAAAATGCAACAATACTTCCCGGTCTTTCCTGATTTTCATGCCTTCGAGTGCCGCAATTATGCCCTGCAAGGGAGTTGCTAAAGCCTCCTTTTTAATTTGTTCGATAGTACTAGCCAATCGCTCCCGATGGGTTTCGCTAAACAAATTGGCAATCGACAGATTAATAAATAACTGGTGGTCCTTTTTAACGGCTTTCACGGCCCGATCGCGGTTCAGTTTGCGTTCCGCTGAATCGGCACGGGCGGTCGAATTGAGTAAAACCATTCCTTTAAAGCAATCTGGGTAGGCCTCTGCCAGTGCCAAGGCTACATACCCGCCCATCGAATGACCGATTACAATCGCTTTTCTGATGCGCAGCTGCGAAAGTAATTCGTGCACCAAATCGGCTTGGTCTTCCATGCTGTGCACATAACCCAAGCAGCCACTTTGTCCGTGGCCCAATAAATCGAGCGTAAGCACGCGGTATTTTTGGCTATAAACAGCCATGAGGTCGGCCCACATGCCCTGATTTTCTAGAAAGCCATGCAACAGAACGAGTGCACTTCCTTTGCCCGAATCGGTATAGGAGATGGTGGTGTTTTTATAGAAAAAAGAGGCAGGAGTTGGCGTCATAAAACTAAAAACGACTCACCGCAGCAAGTCGTTTGGGCTATACATTTCGAATAAATTAAGCGTTCATCAGGCTTTCAATTTCGTCTACTTCAATGGGAATGTCGCGCATCAAATTGAACGGTTCACCCTGGGCTTGCACCACCACATTATCTTCCAATCGAATGCCAAATCCTTCGGCAGGAATGTAAATACCGGGCTCAACGGTAAACACCATATTGGCTTCAATCGGTTTGTGCAACAGGCCATAATCGTGCGTGTCTAGACCCAAATGATGCGAGGTGCCGTGCATAAAATATTTTTTGTAAGCAGGACTTTCTGGGTTTTCGTTTTGCACGTCAACCTTGTCGATCAGGCCTAAACCCAATAATTCGGACGTCATGATTTTGCCTACTTCGAGGTGGTAGTTTTTCCAGAATTCGCCAGGAACCAAAAGTTTAGTGGCTTCGTTTTTCACGCGCAAAACCGCATTATAGACCGCTTTTTGACGCGCAGTGAACGTACCCGAAACCGGGATGGTTCGCGTCATGTCACTGGAATAATTGGCGTATTCGGCGGCCACATCGAGCAACAACAAATCACCCGCTTTACACGCTTGGTTGTTCTCAATATAGTGCAGCACATTGGCGTTGTTTCCAGAAGCAATAATAGGCGTATAGGCAAATCCTTTAGAGCGGTTGCGCACAAATTCGTGTATCAATTCGGCTTCAATTTCATACTCCATTACGCCGGGTTTTACAAACGGCAATAGACGGCGAAACCCTTTGTTGGTAATGTCACAGGCCTGCTGAATCAAGGCAACTTCTTCGGCCTCTTTGATCGAGCGAATGTGTTGCAAAATCGGATTGCTTTTGGCCACTTGGTGCGCCGGATATTGCGCTTTCCACCATTTCACAAAGCGAGCTTCCCGGGTTTCGGTGGCAACCGATTGGCGGTAGTGTTCGTTGGTGTTCACATACATCGTGTCGCAATACGTCATCAACTCAAACAAGATTTTCTCGAAATCCTGCAACCAGTAGACCGTTTTTACGCCCGATACTTCGAAAGCTTTTTCTTTGGTTAATTTTTCGCCTTCCCAAACGGCAATGTGCGCGCTGGTTTCTTTCAAAAACAGGATTTCTTTTTGGTGCGCGTAGGGCGCGTCGGGAAATAATAACAGGAGGCTTTCTTCTTGATCCACGCCCGACAAGTAAAAGATATCACGGTGTTGGGCAAAAGGCAAGGTGCTGTCGGCCGAAACCGGATAAATGTCGTTGGAGTTGAAAACCGCCACACTGTTGGGCTTCATTTGGGCCGTAAATTTGGCGCGGTTTTTTATAAATAACTGACGGTCTAGTTGATGGTATTTCATATGGAATACAAATTAGACCACAAATCTAATCAATCCATTTGTAATATCGCGCACCAATCAGGTGGGGAATTTCAGCTTCTATGCGGTCTAGTACCCATTCGTGTTTGGGCGAACGAACAGCAGTTTTTTGCTCTTTTTTGTGTAATTTTTCGTAGGTGTCAAACTCAATTTCTTGGCTGTTGGCCAATACGGTAAAGAGCTGCGACTTTTCAGTTTGCGCCTGCCATCCCGTTTGAATTACACCTTCAAATACTTTTGATTTGGAGCCGCTGCCGTAGGCCATGAAGCCAAATTTTTTATTACTGAGGTTGTCTCCACGCAATTGTGCTTGGGTGAGCGCCGAGAGTAAACCCATAAAAATAGAGCCGGTGTATAAATTTCCTATAATCGAAGAAGCTTGTTCGGCATCTTGTAGTTTTTCGGCTACAAACTGCTTGTAGGAATCTGATTTACTCACTTCTTTGAGTTTATTTTGGTATTCAGCTGCCGATTCCGTTCCGTTTAAAAGTGGTTCGACGGCATCCAATGTATAAATCTCACTCAACATCCGTCGGCCCTGAAAGGCATAGGGCAAATGCATGATAATTTGCGACCAACGTTTGTATGCCGAATCAGAAATTCCCGCTTTGGATTTGAAGGCAAAGTAGGCTGCACGGGTTCGATCCATGTAGCATTGGTTGGAGTATTGCCCGTCAAATATGGGTTGGTCTTTGTGAATTTCGATTTCGGCTTCGAGTTGGCCCAACCAGGGTTCGTTCTGGTCGTGGCCCGTAATTTCTTTTTTGGTAAGTATGCGGTAGGGTTTAAAAAAATCAAATACGCCTTTGCTGCTGGTGGCCCAGTTGTTGTCAAACGCAATAATGCGCGGATTAGAAGAGAGCAATAAGGCAGTCGCTCCAGCTCCTTGGGTGTATTCGCCCGTAGATTCTAAATCGTATTTGGCTAGATCGGTCGTGACCACAATAGCCTTCTGACTGGGGTTTAGTCGTACAAAATCCAAGCAGTTTTGCAGCGCATCTACTCCGCCTATGCAAGCAAAAGTAAAATCAACCACGTCGCAATGGGACAGGCAATCTTCTCCAAATTTTTGTTCCATCAATTGAATCAAAAAGGAAGCAATGGGTTTGGAACTGTCTATGCTGCTTTCGGTACCCACATAAATTCGCGCCACTTCGGCCAAATTTATTTCGTTTTGCTCAATGAGTTTAGTCAACGCATTCGCGCCAAACACTACCGGATCTTGGTACACATCGGGCAAGGTCATTTTGAGCAATCCCAATCCTTTTTCCAATTTTTCGGCTTCAATATTCCGTTCAGCCGCTAGGCTAGCAATGGGTAAATGCAGCGGCGCTACATCAAAGGCTATGGCATCAATTCCTGGATTCATAGGGCAAATTTTGAATGTGTAAAATTACAATTTACCAATTTATTTAAGGTGCATTTGAATTTGAAATCAAGGAACTTGCGCACTTTTATTGAATTCTAAAAATAAGCCCATCTATTTTGTCAAATTCTTAAATCACACACCCAGTTGGCCCACAATTATTGCATAAATTAGCCTTCTTAAACTGTACCGTATGCGTTTGTCATTTGTTTTTATATTGAGTTCTTGTTTGTTGTTTGCTCAGGAGAAATCACCCTATGCTGTTTTCACTAAATCGGGCAAAAAAACGACTTATGCCAAGTTGTTGCGACAGGCCGCCAAAAGCGAAGTGGTGTTGTTTGGCGAATACCATGATAATTCGGTCGTGCATTGGTTAGAGTTCGAGTTGGCCAAAGATTTAGCGGCCAAAGCGCCCTTAGTTTTGGGTGCCGAAATGTTTGAAGCGGATAATCAGTCGCAACTCAACGCCTATTTGGCCGGAACAATCAACCAGAAACAATTAGATAGCTTGGCGCGCTTGTGGCCGAATTACAAAACCGATTACAAGCCTTTGGTTGACTTGGCCAAATCAAGTACCGTGCCTTTTATTGCAACTAATATTCCCAGAAAATACGCTAGTTTGGTCTACAAAAAAGGATTTGACGCTTTATTGGATTTGCCCGAACAAGAAAAATCTTGGATGGCGCCTTTGCCCATTTATTACGACGCCAGTTTGCCCGGGTATGCCAATATGCTAGCCGAAATGGGTGGGCATGGCGGAGACAATTTACCCAAAGCCCAAGCTATCAAAGATGCGACAATGGCCTATTTTATTAGTAAAAACTTGCCTGCTATGGGAGTGTTTTTGCATTACAACGGAACCTACCACAGCGATAATTTTGAAGGCATTGGATTTTATCTGAATCGCGCCAATCCACTCCTTCGATTGCTCACGATTGCCACCGTTACGCAAGCCGATTTGTCAAAACTAGAAACCGACAACCGGTCTAAAGCCGATTTTATTTTGGTCATTGATGAGGATGTGGCGAAAAGCTATTGAATTTTTTGCGGTTTGATTAACTGAAACTAGGTGGTAATAAGTTGGTATTCAATGGTTTTTTTATGCTAAACCTTAAAAAGATTCAACATTTTAAAATCATTATAAATTAGAATAAAAGGGTTGTGATTCTTTGCAATTAGCTGTATTTTTGTTTGATTTTTTAAACAATTCATACGCATCTTATGGCAAATACGGCATTACAGTCATCCATCGGAAAAAAAGTCGCCATGGCACTTTCGGGGCTTTTCTTAATCTCTTTTTTATCCCTGCATTTCTTCATCAATTTGATGTCGGTTTTTAGTGCAGAAACCTTCAACGAAATGTCCCATTTTATGGGATACAATCCCGTGATACAATTTGTAATGCAACCCGTCTTAGTTGCCGGTGTGATTTTTCACTTCGTAATGGGTTTTGTATTGGATCTCAAAAATCGCAATGCACGTCCACAAGGCTACGCCAAATACAACGGTGCAGCCAATGCGTCTTGGGCTTCGCGCAACATGATTCTTTCAGGAATTGTGGTGTTGGCTTTCTTGGGCTTGCATTTTTATGATTTCTGGGTACACGAAATGACCTACAAATACATTGACCAAGGACCCATAGAAACCGACCGTTATTATACGGAGTTGGTGGCCAAATTTCAAAATCCCGTGCGTGTAGGAATTTATAGCTTGTGTTTTGTATTGCTTGCAGTGCATTTGTGGCACGGGTTCACCTCTTCGTTTCAATCTGTAGGATTCAACAATAAATATTCGAAATCAATCCAAAAGTTAGGCTACGCTTTCGCAATTGTTGTTCCATTTGGATTTGTATTTATTGCATTGTTTCATTTTTTTAATCAGTAACAGTTTCGAGCATGAAATTAGATTCAAAAATACCTCAAGGCCCGCTATCAGAAAAATGGACCTCCTATAAAGATCACCTAAAATTAGTAGCACCCAATAACCGCCCCAAAATTGATATTATTGTGGTAGGTACAGGATTGGCAGGCGCTTCGGCCGCTGCTTCTTTGGGCGAAATGGGCTACAATGTAAAAGCATTTTGCTTCCAAGATTCCCCCAGACGTGCGCATTCTATTGCCGCTCAAGGAGGAATTAACGCAGCCAAAAATTACCAAAATGACGGGGACAGTATTTACCGTTTGTTTTATGACACCATCAAAGGAGGAGACTACCGTGCTCGTGAAGCCAACGTACACCGTTTGGCCGAAGTTTCCGGAAATATTATTGACCAATGTGTGGCACAAGGGGTTCCGTTTGCCCGCGATTACGGCGGATTATTAGACAACCGTTCGTTTGGAGGAACACAAGTGCAACGTACGTTCTATGCCGCAGGACAGACGGGCCAACAATTGCTTTTGGGAGCCTACTCGGCTTTGTCCAGACAAATTGGTTTGGGTCGCGTTCAAATGTTTCACCGACATGAAATGTTAGATTTGGTAAAAGTAGACGGCAAAGCCCGTGGAATTATCGCCCGTAATTTAGTAACCGGAGAATTGGAGCGTCATTCTGCACATGCTGTAGTGATTGCTTCTGGCGGATACGGAAACGTATACTTTCTTTCTACCAATGCAATGGGAAGCAATGTAACAGCCGGTTGGAAAGTGCACAAACAAGGTGCTGCTTTTGCCAATCCGTGTTATGTTCAAATCCACCCCACCTGTATTCCGGTACACGGAACCAATCAAGCCAAATTGACCTTGATGTCGGAGTCCCTTCGAAATTCTGGTCGTATTTGGGTACCCAAGAAAAAAGAAGATGCCGAGGCCATTCGTGCGGGTAAACTAAAACCGACAGACATTAAAGAAGAAGACAGAGATTATTATTTAGAGCGTAAATATCCATCCTATGGAAACCTTGCTCCGCGAGATATTTCATCTAGAGCAGCAAAAGAAGTGTGTGACGCAGGTCATGGAATTGAAGCCAACGACACCAACGAAGGTGTGTATTTGGATTTCTCAACCGAGATTCAAAACAAAGGAAAACAAGCGGCTTTTGCCAAAGGAAATCACCATCCAACTCCCGAAGAGATCACCGCTTTAGGAAAACAGTGGTTGAAAGAAAAGTACGGGAATTTGTTTACCATGTACCAAAAAATTACCGATGAAAATCCGTATGAAACCCCAATGAAAATCTACCCTGCGGTGCACTATACCATGGGCGGCGTTTGGGTTGATTACAATTTACAATCTACTATTCCGGGCTGTTTTGTGGCAGGAGAAGCCAATTTCTCTGATCACGGAGCCAACCGTTTGGGCGCTTCTGCTTTGATGCAAGGATTAGCCGATGGGTATTTTGTATTGCCCTATACCATTTCAGATTATTTGGCCGACGACATTCGTACCGGAAAAATCTCGACTGATTCGCCTGAATTTGCTGAAGCTGAAACCCGTGTGAAAGCAACCATCGAAAAGTTTATATCCAACAAAGGGTCTAAATCTGTCGATCATTTTCACAAACGATTGGGGCTAATCATGTGGAATAAAGTAGGGATGGGCCGAAACGAAAAAGGCTTGAAAGAAGCAATTGCTGAAATTGCGGCTTTGAAAGAAGAGTTTTACAAAGAAGTGTATGTGCCGGGAAGTGCCGATGAAATGAATCCCGAATTAGAAAAAGCACTTCGTGTGGCTGATTTTATCGATTTGGGCCAATTGATGGCAAAGGATGCCTTGCAAAGAAACGAATCGTGTGGAGGACATTTCCGCGAGGAGTACCAAGATGCCGAAGGTGAAACATTGCGTGACGACGAGAACTTCAAATTTGTAAGCGCTTGGGAATACCAAGGCGACGACATCAACAAAGAGGTGTTACACAAGGAAGCATTGGATTATGAATTCATCAAAATAGCAGCGAGAAATTATAAATAAAATAGGAGTTAGGCAAAAGG